>JGI24708J26588_10002188_pt1 | contig 14926 bp, 2 predicted proteins | sample BioPla1DNA2_FD_26588 | JGI IMG/M metagenome (IMG submission 26588) | reverse complement strand
CAATAATCTGCCTGCACTCATACATGGCCATCTCCACATCCCGTACCCGCCGTTCATTGGAAAGATTCCTAAACTCTTCAAAGACCTGCCATACTGCCATTCGCTTCCTGCGATCCAGGCCTACGCCGCGGCCCCGGCGAGATACTCTCACATAATCCTCTAGGGTGAAGGCCTCCTTAGCCTGAATCACCTTTGACCATTCGTCCTGATAGAATTCCTCCGGAAAGTCCAGTGATTCTCCCGTTAGCGCAATGGCATCAGACCACAGCCTGCTTAGTTCATCTCCGTAGATGATGCGGTAATTATAATCCAGCTCCTGCAAGAATCGTGCTACCCACAGATCCAAATGAATGACTTCAATCCGCCTCAATTCTTCCACGGTACATATCTTCCGCAGATTATCCTGAATATCCCCAGCTAGATTCGCGGTGAAGGTAGTAAATAGGATCTTCTCTTTGTCCTCAAGTTGGCCCGCCAACCATTTCGCCCGGTGCATGGCAACTACTGTCTTCCCGGTGCCGGCTCCACCGGTAACCCGGGCCGGTCCGTTATAGTGCCTGGTCACAATTTTTCTTTGTGTGGGGTGCAGGAAAACTCGCCACCGCTCTAAGGGGGCAGCTAGCATGGCTTGCAGTTCATCTTCGCCTTCTACCACGGCAAAGGTCTTGAGGCTGCCTGGCTTGGACAAGGCCTTGACAAAATCATCGGTACTGATCTCGTCATCGGCTTCAGCCTCCTCATAGAAGGTTTTCAGCACCTCTTCGACATCGAAACCGTTGGCCACCCACTCCAGCCCTTCATAGGCATCTTCCGGGTAACCGGCTTTGCCATGATACAGCGCCTCTAGCGACGTGATTGCCCTGGTTTCGGCCAGTTTCTCGTTGGGAACACCTAAGCGAAGGAGCTGATCATCGGTCACATGGGCAAATAGGGATTTTCTTGTATCTATCTCGTCAGTAACCTCTATGGTCTTTTCCTGTACATCAAAAACTTGTACAGTGCCGGTAGTGGGGTTGACTTGACAGCGCTTGCGATTGGCCCACTCATATGCCCGGTCATGATGATCCACCCACAGCAGAAGATAAACCCCACTCCGCTCCTGTCTGACCACAATGCCTCGGTAAGCATCATCGATCCGGACTGAGTACATGTTGGGGTCAAAGGCATTGTTGATCTTCTCGTAGTTGATCCCCGGTGAGCGGGGATCGGCTCGGAATTTGCTCATAAAATCCATAACTCGGCCTTGTTTGCGCCGGGGCAGGGCAGCAAAGGCCGCTAGAAAATCTGCCGAGATCGCGACTGTACGGTTGCTCATTATCTAGGCCTCCTGTTTTAGTACCTCCTGAGTCGGAGTCTCGTCACTGGTGAAAACTGTCCATCCATTAGTCTCAAAAATCTCTCTATTCTCGAGTTGGTGGGGCAAGAGCCAGGCCACTTTTTCTGTTTCCCATACCATCTCAGCTTCACCTATGATTCTGCCTTGGTTATCTGCCAGTTCATAGCCAACAACGGAAGGTGGGGGAAGGCCGAGCCTTTCCATCTTCCGGGCGCATATCTTCGCAACACCGTCAAAAAGTGAATCCAAAACCTCTTGCCAGGCGCTCTCGAGCGCAGCCGGGGCCTTAGGTTCCAGAGCTGGGACAGATAAAGACGCATAAATGGCATCTTCGAGCCCGGTGGATGTGACGGCAGCGAAACTAGGGAGAAACTGCATCATGTTGGCGAAGTGCCAAAGACCATTCCAGTCAGATTCGTAGGTCTCTTCTCGATCTTCCGCTTCATCGTTGAAGAGACATACTACGGTGGTTGCATGTTTATCCTTTTGCTCGATCATTTGGCGCCGGGATAAGCCCGCCCAAATGCCCAAGTAGCTTGAAGAACCTCGAGGCTGCCAGCTCCCGAAAATTGTGTCACCGAAGGTGAACTGCTCATCCCGTATACCCAGTGCTTCTGTGATGGGATGCACTGTATCTGCCCAGTGGGAAAATGCCTGTTCATCTTGGATGTTCTTAGGCTCCAGCAGCGAAAAGGCAAAGGCGTTGGCATGGGCTAAAAACAGACTCTCAGCATCGGGGTTAGTCAAGTACTGCAAGAACAGATCAAATGGCTTTAAGTCCTTGGGCTGCAGCTCTTCTGCTTTGTCGTTTTGTATCGTGGAAAGGTACATATTCATGCCAGAGGGCATAGTATCCCAAGCCAGGGTGTTGGTATAGTAATCGCCTTGCGAGCGATAAACCTCTTGCACATCTTTCCAAGTCAATGTCCAGACTCGGTAGCGGCCGGTCTTAGCAATTGCCGCTCGGCGTAAAGTATCATCATGCACTTTTTCCTTGTGGAAAGTAAAGCCGTCAGTAAATACAGCGATGGGCTTTTGGTTCTGAAAGCGGCGTCTGGGCCGAAAGACAAAGTCCGCCCGGGATGGCTCCGACACCCCAGATTTTTCATCGAGAGTGACCTGGGGCTCGATCTCCCACAAGCAGTCTCCAGCCTGGAGAATATACCCTTCCTTGTTGTTGACCAGCTGCTTATCTATTTCAATTCGCATCTTGTCACTGTTCATGAGACCAAAGGCACCGATAAATTGCCTTTCCAACTCGCTCTCAAACAAAGCATTGACAGGGATAGCACCTAGCTTGGGTATTTTCTCTATATCGTCTTTGCCAGTGAGGATCCGTTTGAGCATGATCATAGCTTTTTTGCGCGAAATCTCCCCGATGCTGTGGCTGAGCCTATAGGCATAGAGACAGCGGTAGCAGCCATCCTTGTTGGGATCATGTCTGCAGGTACAGTTTTCTAGGATAGCATGGGCTTTTTCCAGTATTTCAATCATGGCCGTCTCGGAGCGCATTAATTGTTTGAGATAGCCGGTACCACCGGGCACAGAATCATAAATAGCCAGGTACTGCTTACGATAGGTAGACTCAGGAATCGGCACTTCGCTAATGCAAGCCCGTAGATGATCTACATTACCAAAGTACCCTTTCATTCCCAGCATGAATGCGGCAACGAAGGACTTTTGCCAAATCTTGGAGGGTTCCATGGTAGTGGAGGGGATTAAGATCCTTAAGGCTTCAGTCATGAATTCACGGTAGAGAAACATGCACTCTTCATATGGTTCTGTCAGTGGTTGCCGCTTCGCTCGGCAGGTCATGGTATGGTTGGGTTTACCGTTCTCTCGCTGGATTTTGCCGCAATGGCGGCAGACCATGAAGCCCTTGCGCACATCTTCCCGGCCCGCCACGGTGAGCCTTTCTCCCATTATGTCTCGTTCACCAAAGTTGATCTCTCGCATGACGGCTTTTTGGACGAATTCATATCCAAACGGGAAATCCTCGCTCCCTACGCGATAAGCACTGATGATATCGTGTTCTTCATCTACATCTACGAGCATTTCTTTGCAGTAGAAGACTGTTCTTCTGTCTTCAGTCTCATCGCCAATTAGGCTCTTTCCATAATGATCTGTAGCATATACCATCTGGACCTTGAGCATAGAACGCACCTGACCGGAGTCTCCCCAGCCGATACTCCCGCATTGGGGACAAGAGGCAACATCCCGCCCAGTTTCTTCAAGCTGGGCATGGGAGCAGTTGGGGCACAGCCGCCATCTGGTGCTTTGGGTGGTGGAAAGGTCAACTTGATCGATATTGAGTCTGCGCCCTCCTGCATAGAAAGTATTGTCAGGGGCAAACTCGCTGATGGCAGCCGCTGCCGAGCGATTATATTCGTAGGGAAATCTCTGGTATCCGCCTCTGCCAGATTCTTGTTCCAGCTCTGAATCCCGACGGTAGAGTACCGCTCTTAAGATAATCCCTGCCTCGGGAAAGGCATAGTTAGGGAGCAGACCTTCATCTGAGAGGAAGTTGAACACATTCTTATGATTAATGCTTTGCACTACATCGGCCAAGGCCTGCCGTTCCCTCTTTAAATCTCTTAGCTCTTCTTCATAGGAGGAATCATGGGGCTTACTCTCCAGCTCACTAATCATGCGCCTTAGCTGTCTTATGCTCTTGCGAATAGCTTCCCGCTGATTGTAAAGATTCTCAAAGGCCTCCAGGATTTGCATATGCATGGGACTTTCGCTGAAGCCGTCTCCTTGGGCGAATTTCCGCAGCTCTGCTTCGGAGTCTTTGCTCAGCTGATCAGCAAATAGGCCGATAAAGGTCCTGTGCAAGCGGCTGAGATTGGCTTGTACATAGTTCAGAAAGTTAAACGGGAAAAAATCATCGGGCCTATCCTTAAGTTTGGCAAGGCAAGAACCAACCCGGGAGGGAATGGCACGCTCCTGGATACCGCTTTTTACCCAACAATCCATGCAGTAAGCAACAAATTGGCGAGCCAGCACCGCCGAGGCATTGAGAAACACATCGGGAGGCTCTATGTTACCAGCGATCATCTCTAAGGGCTCGGCAAAGAAGTATAGATCATGGGGTCGGGCATTGGCTACTGCAATGGCTAAGGCATTGCCATCCTTACGTCCGGCCCGTCCGACTCTTTGCAGGTACTGTGACTGCCCAGGAGGGATGTTGCAAAGTACCACTGTAGAGAGATCGCCGATATCGATGCCCATTTCCAGTGTCGGGGTGCAAGACAGGAGATTGGGATCCCATGGTTTCCGCTCACTGCCCGAACTCTTGAAGGCGTTTTCAAGCTCCTCCCGCTCATCACGTTCGAGCAGCCCTGTATGCTCCTGGGCGATGATACGCACCAGATTACCTTTACTGTACAGCTTGCCGTAGTAATCTAGAGCTTGTTCATCTTGAGCATACGTATGTCCAGAGCAGCCATCACGGATACAACAGCCGCCTTCCCAAAGACCGATATTTTCCTCAGCTGCAGGCACCACGTGGCCGCAACGGTTGCAGACCATCTGTACCACCCTGGTGCTAATGTACATAGCCTGGGGTGCAAGGGCCCATACAGGTAATCCCCGGGGACCGCTGCACTGTACTAAGACATGATTCTTGCTGAGCTCTTCCAGGATTATTTTAGCTACTTCACCAGCTAGATCCGGCCGAATGAGGGTAAAGCCCAAATTCTTCTCAATCCATTTCCCATACCATGAGCTGTTACTTAGAATATGGAACTTACCGTCTAGCCGCTCCCGTGCGATAAATCTAGGAGTATTGAGGCCCTCCCGTACACCGGGCAGCCACCGAATCCTGTCATTGGAAAGCAGATAAGACTTGGCCCCGTTGCGGATGTAAGGCTCATAGATATCTAGATGAAATGCACCATTGATCTTCATTTGGTACATCCATCCACCGATGATACTATCAAGAACCGAACGGTCTAAGTCACGCAGTTCGCCGATCTCATTGCGGGCCCGCTCGTAAATTCTATCTACTATAGGCTCTAGCAAAGTGTCATCCAAACGCAGGACAGAGCAACTGGATTTCTCCAAGGTTCGCCCTCTCCGGCTGCTAATGCCATACTCCAGATAGACCTCGTATTCCATCCGTTTAATGATATCGCTAAGAAGGACCTGCCCGGCCTCATCTCCAATGAATCTATCTCTTGCTTGCATCTGCTCATAAGGATATCTCCAGATCATGTTGGGAGGAATAAATGTGGTGATATATTCTTCCTTACTCAAGCGTTCCAGCCAATAGCTGGCAAATTGGATTGCGAATTCATCTAGAGATAAGTTATCTCCGCCGTCCATGGCAAACTGCTGCATGGCCGAGCGCAAGCCAAAGCGCCATGTCCGGGAGCCAAAGAAGCCAGCACGGTGGGCAGCATCTTGTACGTTATCGGAGAAGGCCAACAGCTTCTTGTCGTCATTAAAGTGGGAGGCATAGACTTGTGAAAGGGCGGCGCTGATGGCTGTGGGACTGCGTAGGCCAACTATGGAGATGCCTGAGCTGCCGCAGAAAGGGCATATGTACTGCTGTGAATTTCTGGAGCCACTGGTGGCCAGCATGGGCATCCATGCAGGCACGGTGGGTTTGCCGCAGGAGCAGGGCTGCTCTTTATGGGTCTCGTACTGTACCCGTAGGCAGTCAGGACAGAAACGAACTCGCCGGTGATTATGCACATTTTCGTCATCTTCCCCATGGGGAAACAGCATGACAACTTTCTGGTCGTATCGGAAGAANAGGTTATAAAAGGTGCGTAAGTCGCGAAGTTCGGCGCTTCCCCGCTCATCAAGAACTGAGGTCCAACCAGTTTCACCACAGTGCCTGCAGTTTACAAGCGGCAGGTAATGTTTGGCTTGCTGCTCATTTAGATCAGAAGCCAATGCGAAGCTGATATCATCTCCGGACACCTTGGCAAGCAGCCTCCGCCATTCCCTAATCCAGATTTGTACTTGAACATGGAGAAATGGGCGTACCTTACCTCGGGTATCCTGAATCCGTGCATGGGAGATAAGAGCTAGCAAAGCATCCAAGGCAGCTGTGGCATCTTCCATCTCCAAAAGCCCTAGATAACGGGGAGCCAGGGTCTCAACTAAGTATGTAGGCTGGGCGTAGTTGCCTCCTAGTGCTTCAATGAAGCTCTGCATGAAGCTGTGTCTCATGAGGCACTCACCTAGAGCGACTCGTCCATCATCGCTAAACAAGCGGGTCTTGTCAAAGGGTTCCTCAATCCAGCTTTCTGCCGCCAGCAAGAGGTAAGACTCTTCGTCTTCTTCTCCTGCGCAAGCAGCCAAGGCAAGGGCCTGCTCTGGTGTGGGCACTGTATGATCAGAAATGTCATATCCTTTGAAGAACTCTCTAGGCGAAAGTCTATCTTCAGTGATTATGGCATCTTGTTCAAAGGGTTCGCCAAAGACTTTCTCCGCATACTGCCGGATAGTATCGGCACTATCTTCAGTGCCCATGGTGGCAGATGTCCCAATGCAGCATAAATACCCGTGGGGTGTAAATAGTCGCGCCTTGAGTCGCCTAAGTAGACAGGCTAGGTCAGTGCCCTGGGCACCATCAAAGGTATGCAGTTCATCGACTACGATGTACTTTAAAGTCTCGGGATTGTTGTCTTTCCAAAGGGCAGCATCCTTGGGGCGCACCAGTAGGTAATCCAGCATCTTGTAGTTGGTTAGGAGAATATCCGGTGGAGAAGCCAGCATGGTCTCGTGATCGGTCACCATGCGATCTTCAGTCATTCCCTGGGAAGCACCCTTTTCATATCCACCCACATACATACCGGCAGTGACATTGCCCTTGAGTCTGGGGTTGTTGTAAATTAGCTCAGCGATACGAGCAGCCTGATCTGACGCCAGTGCATTCATGGGATAGATAATAAGTGCTTTGATGCCCGGTTCGCCCCGATGGGCATGACAGTACTCTAGGATAGGGTAGAGGAAGCATTCGGTCTTCCCTGATCCGGTGCCGGTAGCAACTACGGTCGAGCGCCCATCTTCACCGGTCAAGCGGTCAAAGGCTTGCTGCTGGTGGACATAGGGTCTATATATCTGCTGCACTGCCTCGAATGTATCCTGCTCTTTATCCGAGACTCGAAACGGCAAGCGCACTGTCACATAGGGCTCGTGGAACAGCGCACCGGGTGTTTGAACCATACGCTTAATCGAATCCTTGAACACTGGGTTTGTGATGGGGAAGGTGGTCTCCACGTAATCTGACAGTGCTACCTGGAGTTGTCTCGCCAGTACCGATGGCAACATAGCTCTCTCTCCTTGGATCTAGTCTCCCTAGTTCACTCTAGGTATTCTTGAACCTCTCTGCAAAATGAGCCCACACTGTATCATAATCCTCTTCCCGATCGCAGCGGTCAAAGGGTGCAACATATTCGATCTTTCGCTCTACGGGTCCGCCGGGCTTGGTATCATCTGTGATAGTCTGATAGAAGCTGCCGCTTTCCGCGTGGCGGATCTTGTTCCATTCGGGACGTGAGTAGCCAACTCCGGTAAGGGAGCGGTTATTGGTGAAGACGATGCGTCCATTGCGGTCATACCAAGTATCCTGCTCATACTGCCTAAGCACAGGAAACTGGATACGGTAGATGGTCTTGAGTTGCTCTAGCGTCATGCCCAGGGCCATGGCAGTTAGTACGTCAATCTCAACCAAGGCTTGCCGCCGCTCATAGTCGGTACGCAAGGGCGTATCCCAGGTCCACTCCGGTGTGAGGGATGTGAATCGCTCGGGGCGGAGGCGGGGGTCGGATTTAGCCCAGGAATCTGCTTTGATGGCTTCGTCATAGACATCTGTCCACAGCTTCTCATAGTGCCTAGTTAGGCAGCCGAGAAGGAGGTAGCGGTGGACGATGGCGTCGGCGGTGGGGCTGGTGTCTAGGATGGGGAGTTTGCCGGCGTTGTCAAGCTGTAGGTTTGCTTTCCCCATCACTTTTATGAAAAAGTCATACACGATCGATGCGAAACATCCTGCAGACAATGTCAGGAGCCTCTGATCTTGAACAGATATACCTAGCAATCCGTGAATATGCCCTGCCTGTGGGGGTATGATTGCACCAACGAGCGTTCTTTCCCCGCTCAAGCTAAGCATTTTGCGTGCAACCAAACGATAGTCATTGGTGTATTTCTGTCCCCAAGGTGTTGTGGGAACTCGCTGAGTGTATTCATCCATGGGACAGGCTGGGGAATAGTTGGAGCGCTGCATGTAGGCTTCATCGATTGTGGTTAGGTCAATGCTGTCATAGTCGCTGTTTAGCCTGCAGACCCGCCTAGATGTCTTGAACAATGGATTAGCTACGCCTATGTGTGGGCCAGACAATATTAGATCGAGAGGGGTCTCAGCGAAATGCACAAGACGAGATATGGTACCATCGCTTTGGGCGTTCGTTTCATTCCACATCTGAGTTGTGAAAACATCTTCGCCTAGATCATCTATCGTTCTGGTCTGTTGAGTGAAGCGCTCCAATACTTCGATAAGTTGCCTGGCGTGGGTTGATGGCAATCTAGCTTCAGAGGCATTTTCGGATCCGTCAAACAGCTGGGCAAACATCCTTAGCTCCGACTCTCCAACTCTTACCACGCGATCTGGATGGCCATTGACGTTCCACTTGTTTTTGTCATTCTTGATCCCTGGGACCTTGCCCGTTATGGATCCGTCATAGCATTGCTCGACAGTGGCTGGGCTATATAGNTTTGCTATGGTATCAAAGCTATCTGTAAGAGCGTTTGAGTGGATGTTTATGCTAAACTGCACATGATGATCAATGTCAGGAAATAGCCTCAGCTCGTTGATAAAATGAAAGTGTTTCCTCAGCCGAGGGTACAGTCTTCTACGTAACAATCCACCTTTCGGATCATCATATACCCCCTCCGGGTGTAGGAACGCAGACACGCCAGTTTCGGCACCAAACATCCAAGCCTGTGGTAAGAAGCACTTATACAGATTTGCTTTCATGCCAACTAGATCCGGATAATTCTGCACAGCGTTAACAAAGCTTTGAGTACCAGCAATTCCCTCATATTCGGCAAAATACAAATCACGTGTTGCTTGATCCTTTAGGACTTCGTTCCGCATCTTGGCTGTTTCGGCCGCAGTATACTTCTCTATGGCCAGTAGAGGTTGGCGATCGGACAATACAGCCTGCTCATTCCACCCTAGAAGTATCCACGGCGGATTCCCCAAGATCAGATCAAATCCACCTCGCTCAGCGAATGTCTCGGCAAACTCCAGTTCCCAGTGGAGGAAGTGATGGCGGTCTGCAATCTCCTGCGCTAGCTTAAGGCGGGGACTATTCTCACGCAGTACATCCAAATTCACCTCGGGAAGGCCGTCATAGGTTTTCAGGATATGGGAGTATGCATCATCTCCAAATAGACTCAACTGGGCATCAGATTGGACCGAGATTATACCGCCTTCTAAGATAAGTGACATATCAAATAGAAACTCCTGTCGTGTTGGCAAGAGCTCGGCCTGCTCAATTGGCCAAAACCAGAGAGCACACCAATAGTCCATGGCATACTTGAGCCGCGCATAGGGGCCGGCATTTTCCATCTCTTCGGACTTATATAGACGGTGGTAGATTTCATCTTTCTCCCGGATGGAAGTGGTTTGAGGGAACCCATTATCTGGCTGGCCGTACACCGTCAAGGGATCGGCGGTTTGCTTTTTGACTTTTCTACGCAGCTCAACCTGCCTCTTCCATAGGTCATCTATAACGCTGGAGAGGCGCAGCAACGTCTCTACCTCATCACTGGAGTGGGGGGCGGTGAACTTACGGTTCCAAGCCCTGATCTTCTTGATATCATCTGATGCCAGGGCTCGGATCACCCTATCGGTATAGTTGGACATGCCCGGATCACCCAAGAGGAAGTGATAGATCTCATGCTTGGGGTCGCGCTGCTCATCGGGTTGGATGCGCTTTGGAGCATTGTTATACCAAACCTTGGAGCCGCCCTCGGCTTGAACTTGTTTGGCAGTATAGACCTGTCTACGGGCACCGATGAGGGAATTGCCACAGACAAGCTGGGTGCCGAACCAGGGGACATGTGAACCTTGGAAGATTGTGTTTAACCACAGTGATACTTCAGCAAGTTCCACGGCAACAGGATTCAGGTCGATACCGTAAACATTGCGATCAGCGATATACATTTTGACTTTTTGCAGCTCTTGCAAGCGATCCTCATGGGAGATGGTCTCTCCCAGCTCTTTTTGCTTGAGGGTAAGATAAGCTTCCGCCAGCTGGTTAATGGCTTCATTTAGGAAAGCAGCACTGCCCATGGCAGGCTCACAGATGGTTAGTTCTAGTATCTCATCGGCTGTCTTTCCTTCTAGAAGCTCTTTTAGGGCGTATTTAACAAGACACTGGGTTAGCACCTCAGGTGTGTAGTACGAGGCTGACTTTTCCCTTTCCCGTCCAGCCAGGCGGTAGATAAAGGTGCCTTTCTCATAGGTGCGGAGCTTGCCGCTGTTGGGGCCATCCTGGTAGCGCACTCTTTCTGCTTCGGTGTAGTTGTGCAGCTCCCGTTCGGGCACAAAATATCCTACATCAAGTTCGTTATAGGTATCGCGCTCGCGCTTTACTTCATAGAGCTTCTCTTCGGCAAAAAATCCCCGGTAACTAAGGAGAGCCTCATACACAGCTCCCATTTGGTTAATACCTAGTGCTGCATAAGAGATACGTCCCCGTCGTCCGCGGCCGCTTCGGGAGATGCTCATCAGATCGATCATCTGGATCATGACACTGTTTCGAATCTTGGCTCTGCTAATATGCGGTGTATACTCTGGGTCAAAGATATGGGCTTTGAGAGGCTCCATGACAAATACATTATGCAAAGAATTCAGATCTTGGCTAAAGAGATGGCGCTCGGGCGGGTACCCGTTGTAAATTAGATCAAAGAGCTTAGTGATACTTTCATGGAGGTAATATCCTTCGCCCACTTCGTCGCTTTCTTCACGGACCTCTTCCACAATGTCCCGCAGGCTCTCCAGTGAATACCCCTGCAAATAGGTTTGGGATTTCATAGGAGCATAACCCAGCTCTGGCCTGGCCTCAATAAAGAGTAGGAATAGGATGCGGTACATATAGCGCAGGCATTCAACGGTTAATTCGTCCGCCAGCTGCTTATTGAATACACCCTCGCGAAGGCGGGTTCTTTTATCGTAAATCACTTCATTGCCGAGAAGCTCAATACATTCTCGTAAGGCATACTTAAGATCCTCCGAGACACTCGATGAATGCCGGTGAGATTCCTCATCGAGAGTATCCAAAAGGCTTCCGCCGTCTATTGGACAGAGGCTTTCCCGATGCAGCAGCACAGTAATGGCCTGAAGGGTAGTCTCTTCCCGGCGCCCAAAAATGTCGTCGAGTTCAAAGAGGAGGTAGCGCTTTGCGTTCCACTTGTTCCGATCGATAAGGGCAATCTGATACATCCCGATGAGAATTACCCAGCGGGGAGGCTCAGTTACGGCAAAGAATACCTTGGAGAGCAGATCCTCATTGGTCATGTCAGGTATGGGTTCTATACTGCTCCCCTCAGAAAAAGGGTCCAGCGTATCCCGTAAAATGTCCCCATCATCCTCTAAAGTAGAGGACAGCATTATCCATAGAAGTGGAGCACCATTGGGTTTTGTGACCTCGAGGTACACAGGAACCTGAAGCTCATCTTCCACATCCATGAGAGTTGTCTCTCTAGCTTGCGGATAGTCCAGGGCATCTAGGATTAGATTAGCTAGTTCGGAGACGATTTGGCCTTTGGCAAGGGAAGTGCTTTGCCGCTGGTATTGCTCTCTAAGAACATAATATCTTCTGCTGACTTCCCGCAACCTAGACCAGGGTGTTTGAAAGTCACTATCCCTGGCTCGGATTCTCCAGTCTGTGATGGTGTTCTTGGCGTTCTCTGCGAAAATCCATGAGAAGTAATGGTTGGTATAGTATTCGTTGCGGTTGGTGATACCGGTTAGATCCATGGTCATGTGCTCACCCCCGTCATGACACCGACGATACGAACATGGGCGTTTGTCTCTATCTCCAATGTATCTCTTACCCAGTCGACAAACTCGTCGAAGAGCTTATCTACCTTGTGGAGCTCTTCTTCCCGTCTGCGGCGTCTTTCAGATAAGGTTTCGTGGATGTATTGGTGATGGCGATGGTGCAGTTCAGCTAGCTTGTCCAGCTCATCATCGATTTGGGGATCTACCTGCTTTTTATATGATTGGTAATGCTGGTGCATGACCTTATTGGCTTCCTTGATCACAGCCGGAAGTAACGCTTCCCCTTGCTTAATCTGTTCCTCCGGCAAGTTGGCTCGGTTAGGAATATCTCCTCGATGGTATTTGGTCATGGCCATTGCCTCTTCCATATTCATTTCCTCCATGAGCTGGCCGTTCTTGTAGCGTAAGCCAAACCATTCATCCACTACAGGGGTGGATTTGCGGTTGGGTATGCTGCCGGCTATGAGGAAGATGTACTCATCTTTGGAGAGTGCATTGGGCAAGCCTATAATGGGTGCTTCCTGTCTGCCAAAGAGAAGGCTCGCCTTATCATTGACCCAATCAAAGATGGGATGGAGCGGCCAAAGATACTGTGTGGCAGGCCATGGCGATTCGATGATATCCTGCTGCAGGCTCCGCTGCATCTCTAGCATGCAAAACTCCTTATCGGGGCTGAGCCGCAAAGTGTCATTGGCCGGCAGAGCTTCCTCCGGCATTAGAGCTGCAAGGCGACTCTTTAGCTCGGGGGTGAGCTGGATCTCCAGACCCGGCACAGAGCGGAGCTTCTCCACCCGGTAGCGTTCTTTTTGCATGAAATATTCCAGAGCAACACTAAGATAATCAAGATCAGAAAACAGCGTGCTGGAAGATGCCACTTCCACCGGCGCTTCATCCTCTGTTGCTCCCATCATCAAGAGTTCTAGGGGATCAAATGCTGCTTCTTCCACGCTCAACTGCAAGTCAAACTCTTCTGCAGAAATGCCGGTTTCGATGGCATCTGCAGTCTTTTTCTCTTCTTCCTCAATATCAAAAACACCCATCAAAACCGCGGGATCACCGATGTTTTTGGTGGCCTGTTCTTCCTTTTCGACCAAGATCTCCAGGATTCTCATATCACCTTTGATCTTCTCGTTTTCACTTTGAATCATCAAGTAGCGGATATCGGGCTGCTTGGTTTGACCGTAGCGGTCAATACGGCCATTGCGCTGCTGAAAGACCATCAATGACCAAGGTATATCAAAATGGATCAATCGGTGGCAAAGGTAATGGAGATTAATACCTTCAGAGGCGACGTCTGAAGCTACCAGGATCCGAATGGGTGATTCGGTGCGTCCGAACTCTTCCACAATACGCTGTTGATCAATATCGCTCATACCCCCATACAGCTCCTGGACTGCCTTCTCAGGCAGATTTAGGTCTTGCCTTAAGTGAGCAGCCACATAGCGCATGGTCTCAATGCGCTCAGTAAAGATAACGATACGGTCAGCAGTATTATCTGGATTCCAGCCATATGATTCGCTGCGCAAGAGATCTAGTAGATTGGTGTATCGAGAAAAGGAATCTGGCGTGATCTCTTCTAAAGCTGCCTTTAGCTCCAAGAGTGCATTGATATCACGGGAGTGCTCTGTACCGATATTGCGCTCTAGGCGGCGAATGCGCTCATCGATACTCTTGATGCACGCTGCTGGGCTGGAAAACAGGGATTTCTCCAATGTGGTTTTAAAAAGCTGTGCAGCTCCCCGGCCTTTCTGAACCATTTTCAGCTGTATGGAAGTGAAGACATCAAAGGCCATTTCTTCTTTGGCGGAAGCACGGCACTTCTCAATGGAGATACGCCGTTCTTTGAATACGCCTTCTATTTGATGCCGAATATCTTTCTTGAAGCGCCGGACACACATGCCCTTGATATCGTCTTTTGTGTAGTCGTGGGGATTGGCAATCGCTGTTGGATCGAGCATATTCATCAGTGAGGCGAAACTCTCCGAGCGCCCATCATGGGGTGTGGCTGAAAGCATGATCAAGGTATCAGATCGTTTGGCAAGAAGCTGGGCTAGGCGGGAGCGCTGTGCCTGCCGTTTACCTCGAACTGCAACATTATGTGCCTCATCGATAACGATAATATCCCACCAGGCGTTTTCCAAATGTGTGCGGTACTCCACATCACGCTTCAGGGTATCCATGGAGATAATCGTGCGATCATAATAGAAGAACGGGTTATAGTTGGCTGGAATCTGAGCACGGATACGCTGGATCTTATTGGAGTCAAGCCTGACGAGGGGAATGGTAAACCGGTTCCACAACTCTTTTTGAAATTGTGTCATCATGCTTTTTACTGTAACGACCAGAATGCGTTTGCCCTTGCCACGGGCGATGAGCTCACTGATTAGAATCCCCGCTTCTAAAGTCTTTCCCAATCCCACGGCATCGGCAATCAATATGCGCTGCCGGGGTTGTCTAAGGGAAATCTGGGCTGGCTCCAGCTGGAAAGGCAAAAGGTTCATTGCTGCCTTATCACCGATATGCAGGCGGGTATCAGTGGGGACTTTCTGCCGCCACTGACTTTCTAT
>JGI24708J26588_10002186_pt1 | contig 14941 bp, 10 predicted proteins | sample BioPla1DNA2_FD_26588 | JGI IMG/M metagenome (IMG submission 26588) | reverse complement strand
ATTAGAATCTTTGTCCAATAGCACAAAATCAACGCCCCAAGTATCAATACCCATACTTGTAGGAACTTTACCTAGTTTTTTACACTCTCTCATACCATTTTTTATCTCTTCAAAAAGCTTTGGTATGTTCCAACAAAGATGTCCATTTCTTTGTTCTAATCCATTTTCAAAGCGATAAACTTCTTCTAAATGGATTTTACCATCTACTTTGGAACCCAAGATATGCCTTCCGCTAGAAGCACCGATGTCAATTGCAAGATAGTATTTCTGCATTAATAACATCTCCTTTCTCACTTTTTACAAACTTAGTTTACTATCATATCTATGGTAAAATATTAAGCCTATAACTAACTCTATATTATCATTTTAACTTTAAATTGTAAAATATAAAGGACGGCATTTGATTAAAATACCGTCCTTATTTGCATATATAAGTTTATATATACTAATTATATTTTTTTATGGCTGTCCCGATAGGCTTTGGGAGTCATACCATATTTATTTTTAAACAAGCGATGAAAATAACTGGTATTCTCATATCCTACTGCAGAGATAATATCCTCCACCGATAAGGCAGTGGATGTTAATAGATATACCGCCTGATTTAATCGCTTGGTTTGAAGAAGTTCCTTAAAAGTTTGACCTGTCTGTTCTTTTATTAACCTACTTAGTTGATATACAGATTGGCTTAACTCATCAGCAATTTCTGTTAAGCTGGCCGTCCTATAATTCTCCTCTATATACCTAAGAATCGACATGGTCATATTCTGTTCATACTGTTTAGGATCATTTTTGTCTATTCTATCACTATAATTCACTAACTGCATAAATAAAAGTCCCATGGTCGTTTGATTAATCTGTCTACGATTGGGGTGTTTATTCATTATTGACCACACCATGTTTTCTATCAAGTTTTGCACCGGAAGTATATCCGCTACTTTAAAATGAATATAATCCATGGGGGCTGAATCCCTCATCAAAGTCCCAATGATAAAGTTTCTCAGTATATTTTCTCCCTCAATCATAGAGAAGGCTACATCAAAGAACTCAGGAAGGACTATAAAATTAATAGCAATATCATCATACCCTGCCGGTTTTATCTCCTGGTAGGCATTCTGATTGAGGAAAAGAAGATCTCCAGCCTCTAAGACCACCTCACTGTAATCATTAATTATATGGCTAGTCTGTCCTGAACACATATAGATAATTTCAATATAATTATGTCTATGCTTTGGGAAATGAACAAATCTAGTATGGGGCCGAATATCTATTAATTTTCCCTTCTCTAACATCTTCTTGCTATCAACAACTAGATCTTTTCCAGAAAAATATATATCTTTTTCTACCTTACTATTGCCATCTAGTATAGACTGCTCTTCCTTGGTTATTTGCTTTAATAGATTTAAAAGTACCTCTTGCATAATAATAGCCATGCCTTTCTATAAACCAATGGGCACTTATTTTATTATTTCAATTTATAATAATGATAAAGCCTCTTCGTCTGCAATTATGGTTACATCCCTATGAAGTTGTAATACAGAAGCAGGAACCCTGGGTGTTATAGGCCCTTGTATAACTTCTTTTAGAATCTGTGCCTTCTTGGCTCCATTGACTACCAGCAGTATCTTGCGAGCCTTCATAATACTTAGAATTCCCATAGTATAGGCATATTTAGGTATATCATCATAGGATTCAAAAAATCTAGAATTGGCTTCAATTGTACTTTCTGCTAATTTGACCAAATGGGTCCCTTTAGCAAAATGATCAGCAGGCTCATTAAAGCCTACATGGCCATTTAACCCTAATCCTAGAAGCTGAAGATCGACACCATTTAATGTTCTGATAACATTATCATATCTAGTACACTCTTCTTGGTCGTCCTTAGCCATGCCGTCTGGTAGATAATAATTCTCTGCTTTAATATTAATATGATCAAACAGTTTTGTTCTCATATAATACCTATAACTCTGATTATTATCCGGAGCTAAACCCTTATATTCATCTAGATTAACACTCCTCACTGCCGAGAAATCTAAATCCCCCTTCTGATAACCTTCGATTAGTTCTTCATAAATTCCCTCAGGAGTAGATCCAGTGGCTAAACCCAATACACAATCCGGTTTAAGTATTACCTGCGCCGCGATTATGTTGGCCGCTTTGCGACTCATTTCCTTATAATCCTTAACCTTATAAATGCGCATTAATATTCCTCCTTATGTCGAATAAAATAGGTAATACCTTCGGTACAAATTCAAAGATATTGTCAAAGGCATTATAAAATTATCCCCACTAAAAAATATATCACAAGTTTTTATTCACTACAATAATTTTATGTACTTTCACCTACAATTAATTCTGGTTTAATTAACATGGTTTCTCGCTTACGTTCATTCGGTTTCTCTATTAAACCTTGCAAGCAATCATATACCGCTTTACCATATTTATGATAATTAGAACTTATAGTAGTAATCTTGGTCGTTGTAAGATAGGACTCAGCCACATTATCGTATCCTGTTATACCAATATCATCTGGTATTTTCAGTCCTGCTTCATGAATAGCTTTCATTGCCCCAATTGCTACATAATCATTAATACATATAACAGCATCTGGATAAGGCTTCTCCTCTAGTAATAATTTCATATCCATATAACCTACCTCATATCCAAAACCGCTGTGAACCATCTTGCTAACATCTAAATTAATAGAATATTCTTTAGCTATTTTCACTGCGTATTGTCTCTTCAATGCAGATGGTACGAAGGTATTACCTCCTCCTATCATTGCTATGTTTTTATAGTTTCTAGATGCCAAGTGTTCAATAATTAATCGCATACCAATCTCATCATCGACATGGATACCACAGCATCCAAAATCTTCGGCCTTTTCACTACATAAAACACAGGGTACAGTCTTGTTTAATTCCTTAATCTCTTTGATGTATCGCTTTTCAAGATTTACCTCATCCACACGACCGCCCATAATGACAATACCATCTACATGCTTCTCCAGCAAACTCCGCAATAATTTACTTTCCAGTTGCCGTTCATTCTTAGAGTTAACCAGAATAGTCATATAACCATTGAGGCTGGCCCATTTTTCAAATTCGTAATAAACAGATGCAAAATACATGTTCCCTATATGAGGAACTACATATCCTATGGTTTTCGAAAATCCAGACTGTAGATTTCTGGCGAAGGTATTAGGTTTAAAATTATATTTTTTTACTAGAGCCTCTATATTCTTCTTGTTTTTTTCAGAAACATAACCATTGCCAGAAATCGCCCTGGATACAGTAGCGGAGGAAACCCCCGCTTCTTTAGCTATATCATATATAGTAACTCGCTTTTTTATATCGCTCATGTTTTCACCACACTTATCAGCTAAAAAGTATTCTTATTATATAGGTTTCGTTTAATGTTGTCAATTATCCCACCAAGCCTGAATTCTCTAAGTTTTCCACCAGCCATCTTTGGGCGATAAAATACACTATAAGCAAAGGAATTAGCATAATTAATGCCGCAGCCTGTTTTATCGCATCGAAGGCAAAATCCGAGGCCAGGGGAACATCGTACCATATTTTAACTGCATTTAGTATGAATTCCTTATTGGCAGATATAAAGGTACTAGACAAGATGGTGCTTAGATATGAACCCTTTGGATTGAAGTAATTGGTATAATAAATATCTCCATAATTCCATACAAAGGACAATACAGATACTGTAGCAATAGCTGGAATTGCATTAGGTATCATAATCCTAAAATATGTTTTATAAAAACCGCAACCATCAATCAAAGCCGCTTCCTCTAATTCCTTAGGTATATTCTTAAAGAACTGGCTAAATATAAATATAAACAAACTTTGGTTAACTCCAAAACCAAATACGGCCAGTAGGAATAGGGTAATTGGCTTACCTATTAAATCTATTTCACCAGCGGCAACAAAGAAGTTCATTAGACCAAAGGCAGTAAAATGCTTAAAGTATATGTACTGGGCTAGAAGTAAGGATTGCCTTGGTATAAGAAACACTAGGATAACCATAAAATAAACTATTTTATAACCAGGGAACTTAACCCTCGCCAAAGCATATCCAGCCATGGCAGAGAAGAAAATCTGAACTAACATTACCCCTGCTGCGTATAAAATAGATTTAACCATGGTCATCATCCCCTGGGGCATCAGTAATCTAAAAGCAGCTTTAAAGCTGACCACCGATGATTCTAGGGGTATCCAGATTACATTGGGATTCCCCAACTCTTCAATACTGGAGAAAACAGATGGAACCAATTTAATTAAAGGATATAAGATTACAAAACATATTCCTGTAATAAGGCAGGCAAGGAAAATCCCTAAAACCACACGAGAGACCTTCTTTTTATATAAATATATAACTAATTCCGGTGAATACTTACTGGTTTTAACTTTCATATTTCTTTACCACCCCTCCAAGTAAAAGTAAGGCAATGCCTAGTACCACAACCACATTAAATATATATACTACGGACAGTGCCGATCCTGTTCCTATCTTACTTTGTTCAAAAGCAAAGCTATATACTTCTTGGGCAATAGGAGAAGACAGGAATAAGTCTACAATAGTATAGATTACTACAAAAAGCGTTATATGCATTATAGTAGGAATAGTAACCTTCCAAAAGGTCTCATATTTTGTTGCCCCTTCAATCTTGGCCACTTCATATAAGCTGGGACTAATGGATTGTAAGGCCGCTAGATAAACCAATGTCTGAACACCAGCCTGGGAGATTACTTCAAAAATATTATTTACATATTCGATTACTGGTAATAATATATCCATCGGTATATCTGTATATCTATATAATAAGACCGTTACATAACTTTCACTAAAAAGTCCCACCTCTGCCTGGGCCCATTCACTGCCAGTGGTTATTGATAATGCTGAACTTACCACATCCAATCCAAGTACTATGGGCAGAAAGAAGATTACACGGACAAGCCCCCTGCCTTTGAATTTCATATTAGCCAGTAAAGCCAAAAACAAGCTAAAAATAACTATTAAAGGAGTGTTCGTAAGTATAGCCATATTCTGATCAGTAAATAATCTGGCCATTGGTTGATAGGTAGTAGTTACCTCTTTACGGAATAAATCAATATAGTTTTGAATTCCATTAAACGTAAATTTCATACCCCCAGCATCGTGGACACCAACTATATTCAAGGAATAATAAATGGTATTAACAAGGGGAATTGCAAAGAATATCAGAAAACCAATGAGAAATGGCAGTACAAATATAAATCCATTGATTTTCCTTTTAGTTGTATATTTTAAAGATCTTTTTTTACCCTTCATCTCCATCCTCCTATTCCACCTCTATTATGTAATCAAGGGGACCAATCGTATAATCTCCAATGCTTACAGTTCTGAGGTTATAGTTTGTTATGGCACTAACCCCTCCCTCATAATCTGTCCGATAAACATTCTCCATTAACATGGTATGATTTACAATCTTGCCCGAACCAATCATTTCCCTTACTTCATTACATTCATCATATACTTCTTTGATAACATCCTTCCAATTATCGTACCTAGTGGAATAGTAATGTGTATATGAAGAAGCCTTAAGGATATCCTCGCTTTCCTTGGTAATAGTAAACTTAGGATAAGCCCCCAGTTCCACTGCTTGCAGAATATAATATTCCTTCTGATAGGAAGACATATTAACATTTTCCGTTGTAAATTGTACTAAACCGTTCATAACCAATTGTCTAAATGGAATAGTTGCTGCAAAAGTCGCATAATCACTACTTTCTCTTGAAATCTCCACAGCATACTCTCCATAAGGTATATACTTCATAAAAGGATCATAAAGGGCTAATTTTTTCTCCTGGGACAACTTAATAAGATTATCATTAAGGATATTCATAGCATCATAGGGACCCACAACATTGTTAAATTTATAATCTGAGTAATACATATTAGCCAGATCAGGTATGTATAAGGCATCATATTCGCGGGATGCTTCAATAAATTTATCTACTACTCCATTTAAATAATGGGGAGATATAATATAGTAATAATGTTGTCTTAGGGTCTTACCGCCATCTGCAATACCAATAGTGGGAAGATACCCATAAACAGTTACAGGGTTATTGGAATAATCATAGGCTGCATGGAGTTTACGATAAAAGCCACTTCCCCCATCATATACTCTGGATAAGGCCACCTCCAAAAACATGTCTATCTTCCTATTGCCCACCAAGGCCATTAGCTGCTTTAAATCCTCTCTTGATCCATTATCTGCTACTAGCTTAGCATCGGAGTTCATTCTATTTCTAGAGCCTTCATTAAACACTCCAGAATAATGAATTACCATATCTCTACTACCTAGGTCTTCTATAATACCTATTAAATCCCTATAAGTAGTCATAGAATAATTGGTATAATAGGGAACCCCTAAGAATCGTTTGGTCAAACTCACAGTTCCAACTGCCTCCAGATATACTTTGGCATCTCCTTGATAAGAAAGGACCATCTGCGGATTGTTCTCCAGTAAATATTTCTGATATTCCATAGCCATATCATAGTAGGTTACAGTCTCAGGGAATAATTTATAGCGTACAGTATAATCTACATTCATCATTCCCGAATCTACCAGATAGGTAGCATTATTATCACTATAGGGGCCATATACTTTAACCTTGCTATATTGACATGTATCAAAGGAGGCAAATACTTTGTTATACTCAGACCCCACATCCTTATCCTTACTTCCTAGCCTTACATGGATATATGAGGTCTCAGCTCCTTCTTCTATGATAGCCATAAAGCCATGGCTTGAATTCTCATCCTTGCCATAGGTCATACCATATACAGGCATCATTAATTCTTCACCATATTCTGGAGCAAAGTAATAATCAGAGTAAAAGTCATTATTATATACTGGTCTTTTATATTCAGGTATTGTAGGCTTATAGGTATTTAGTTCAAATAAAGCCCCTGCTCCATCGGGAACAAAGATATAACCATCCTCATAATCTGCAACCTTAGTAGCGCCAAATCCTGGAAGAAACTTTATATTCTGTATGGTATAAAAGGAGTTATAGGATACCATCTCATAGGAAGGCAATCTAACCACTAAGTCATCCCCGTCCAATACCACTTCTAAGGTTATTAAAAAGGAGGCCGGCTCTACCACTGCAAATGTAAGCCCAAAAGCATCGCAATCTTCGATAAGCATCTCTTGGGTATAGTCCAGCAGTCTTGCTACTTCAATCATTTGATTTACTGCACTGGCTGGCGGATTACCTGTATAAGCAAGAGCATAACACTCTTCCGTTAAACTTCTTTTATAAACCAGTCTCATTGTCTGCTTATATTTATCAGCCTCTTCTTGCTTTAAAGCACCTGTTGTCACCAGATTATCTAAGCCTTCCATAAAGAACACTTCAAATCTTTCAATAGGTAGTTTCTTAGGGTAATACTCATAGAAACGCCTAGATTCTCCTTCATTTATATGCATTTGTATTTGAACACCATTATCAATCTGATACATTTTATATGTATTTAACATGGTACAATAGGTATAAGAATCCCATTCGTATATATTATTATCTTCTCCTAGATAAGATATGGTTAGTAAAGATAGCTCAGTACCTAAAGGCTCCTTAGGCATAATGGCATTCCACTCTTTACCACTTTTTTTATCAAGTACTTTAATATTCATGTTTTCAGTATTAATAAACAACTGCTTATTGTCATTATCACCAACCAATACCTCTCCAGCTTCGATACTTATTTCTTCAGCTACTGTGGATAGGGCTTTCCCTTGAAAAGCAGGTATTTCATTACGTTTTACTTTTAAGACAGGTATGGCCCAAATCGTAAGAAGAACTGCTATTACCAATAATATGGTGGCAATTAATTTGCCTATTAGATGAGTACTATAAAATTTCTTAATATACTTTGGCACTTTATGTAATTTATTCTTCAAATTTATATCCCCTTTCCGCCTTGTTTAATCTACTACTCCTATGCAAACACCATTAGTACAGCCTCCTCATAAATTCCTGGCTAACGGAAGAAACAAAAAGAACTATTTTTTCCATCAGGGTGAAAAATAAGACACATAGGAATACAATAATTACTGCAGATACAAAAGTTGCTAATATTGTGAGAAGATTGATACCAAAAGTATATTCATGTATTGTGCAAAGCCCTGCTATTAATAAGAAGACGAACCAAGCAAAGGCAAACCCCTGTAAGGCCTTAAGAATCATTATTTCTTCTTCTATTACAAAATTGCTAATAAATACTACGGCAGTGTTAACAACTATTACAGGGACTAAGGAATAGCATAGTACTATATAAACATCTTTTAGATTACCTTTACCGTTAAATAAAGTTGTTACTGTCCAGTTGCTTACTGTAAATAAAATAAGTATAGACAATGAGGATATAAATATAGATATACTATTCATACCATGGATATAGTTGTAATTCATAACAAATCCAGTGTATTGGTAGGAAAAACATTGCAATAATCCATATAATATTAAGATTATATTGGCAAGTAAAGCACTTCCCTTTTGACGAAATTTTATTTCATAGAAGGCATCAAATGGATGAAATATTGAATGCTTTAAATAGTGTAGCTTTTGTTTCATGATGTTTTCCTACCTCCCTTTTTATGATATCTTATCTCTGATATTACTATAGCTCCAATTACCACCACAAAAATTGCCATAACAATTCCAAAGTTCTCTTTAAGAACTTGACTGCGATAACCATTATAAGCTTTAGAATAAAACTCTCTATTATCACCTAATTTAAAATAATACATGGCCATCTCATAATCATCTTTCATCAGATAATTCTTACCGATTCCTGTATAGGCTATTTCATAATTGGAATTTAAACGGATTGCTTCCTTAAAAAGTTCCAAGGCTTCATCCCATCGACCATAGTAATATGCCTCGCTGGCTCTTAAAGCAATCCTTCCAAAATCTGTTGGTGTTAAAATATAAACGCATTTTAACATACTATCTGAAACAAGCAATTTATCCCCAAGCCATGCAATACCGCTAGGCATCTGAAACTGACCTTTTAGTTTGCCTTTAGATCCAAAAGCATTGAGCATCTCCCCATCAAAATTATAGAGAAATATCCTTCCTCTCTGACGATCTACCACTGCATAAGTTCCATACTCTGTAACCGCAATGTCAACAAACTGACTGTTCTCACCCCACATAGTGTGGATGTCACCCATAACTGGGGTATTTCCTACCTCTCGTAGCACGTTTTTACCGGCTGAGTTTAGGCGAAATACCATATCCTCAGATGCCCCATCATATGTAACAGCCATAATAAATCCTTCACCATCTAAGGCTATATTGTTAAAAGCAGGAGCAAAGGTCTTGGACATCTGGGCTTTCTGTTCATCACTGGCTATAGATTTCCAAAAATAATCAATCAGATTAACCCGGGGAGTTGTCACACCAAAGTACCTGGAGAAGGATCCGTCCCCATTTAACTCTATAATTCCTTCATAACTAGATTGGACTACTACATAAATCCTATCTGCATGATCCACGACTATCTTAGAAGGTTTAAATTCTGTTACACCAGTCATATTGGCTGGTCTTTCTATGATACGTTTAAAGGTGTATTCATCGCTGTCCAGTACTACTATACGATAAGCCCCTGTATCAGCTATATATATTTCCTTATTCTTCTCATGAACAAACACTCCTTGGGGAGAGGTTAATATTAATTGATTACCTGTAATAGCATCGGTTACAATCTTACCGTCAGCCCCCCGTATAACTTTTAAGGATCTCAGAAGCTGCCCTTCTTCATCAAACACATTTACACGGCTCTCTAGGGTATCTACTATGAAAATGCGCCCATCCTTACTGGCACATACATCATCAACTCCCAATAATTTAATCCCTTCTAAATTACTTTCATCTATTACCCTCTCCAAAGTAAAGGCTGCAGGACTGTCCAGAGCATTGCCCCAAAAGTCATAAATATAGCCATCATACACATAACTAGAACCATCAGAGGCATCTGCCTTAATCGGTGCAAAGAGTATCAACATACATATAATTATTACTATCTTCTTCATCTGCATCACCCCTTATCCTTTTATTCCAGACGTTGCCATGGTTTCAATAACGTTACTTTGAGAAATTATAAATACGGTGACTGGAACAGACAGCATTATTAATGAAATAGCAGAAGAAACACCGGTTCTGGCTATACCTCCACTAACTAATTGGGACAAAACATAACTGACAGGTTTTAGTTCTTCTGAATAGATAAATATACCCCCCGTTGTTCCCCACATTTGCTGGAAAGACAATATAACTAGGGTTATCCAAGCAGGTTTACATAAAGGCATTACCACTCTCCAATATGTCTTAAACTCACTGGCCCCATCTATTTTAGCCGCCTCAATCATCTCATCTGGTACTTGAACCATAAAATTTTTCATAAGATAAAGTCCTAATGTGGATCCTACTGCTGGTAAGATAACCGCCCAATAGGTATCCACCAATCCTAAACTACTCATAATTAAATAGTTGGGTATGGCTGTAACTGTACCATTAAACATTAGGGCATAGACAATAATATTATTCATTAAACTTGCCCCTGGGAATTTATATTTGGAAAGGGGAAAGGCTGCCATAGATCCTAACAAAACAGTCCCCACTGTTCCTAGGCCTGTTATAATAGTTGTATTAAAAATATATCGGGATAAAGGTATCCTAAAGGTTTCTACTATAGTAGCTAAATCGTGGAAATTGTTAAGGGTTGGGTTATCCACCTTAAGCCTAGGGGGAAAGATAAATATTTCACTTAAGGGCTTAAAGGCACTAACTATAGTATAGATCAGAGGAAAAAGGCTAAATAACCCGAAGAAACCCAGTATTATAAAGAGGCTAATATCACCGCCCAGGCTACGGTTTCTTCGTCTGATTTTCCTGGTTTTAATTTTCGTAACTATTTTTTTATATAATTGCATATTTACCTCCACTCTTACTTATTCTTCAAATTTACCAATTATCCAAGCTTACGAAGCAGCTTTTGAACTATAATATTAGAAAAAACCATTATGAAGAATAACAAAACTGCAATTGTACAAGCATATCCCAATTCATACCTGACGTTGCCATAGTCATGAAGATGAGTAAGAATGGTATGCCCTGCATAATTTACCGAAGGAAATCCAACCAGATCAATGGATATCTGAGCTACTGACAGTGAACTGGTTATCTGCATAACAGCACCAAACATCAATTGTGGTTTCATTGAAGGCAGTGTTATATACCATAATTCCTGCCAGCGGTTTTTGATCCCCTCCACTGCAGCACATTCATATAGGGATTTATCTACATTCTGCAATCCCGCTATAAAGGATAAGAAACTGACACCTAAACTAAGCCATAATTGAACTACAATTAGAATGGGCATAATATAATCGGCTTTTTCAAACCATAAAACGGCCTGTTGGGTAAAACCCAATTTCATAAGCCAGGCATTGGCCCAGCCATAGGTATCTGATGAGAATATTAACTTCCAAACCATATATGCATTACCTGATATAGATGGTGCATAGAATACCAAGGTCATAATCGCCCTTGGTATTCTTGGAAGTTCATTAATCAACCAAGCAAACAGGAAACACATAATATAGCTTATGGGCCCTGTAATTAAGGCAAAGACCAGGGTATTTTTTATAGCAATAAGAAAGACATCATCTTCAACAATAAGATTAATATAATTATCAAGTCCTACAAAAGTCGGTAATTCTACCATATTAAAGGAAGTAAAACTTAAGTAGATAGATAGAATTACTGGTAGGAAGGTAAATGTTATAAAAATAATTGCAAAAGGAGCGACCATTAAATATTTATATTTATGGTGTTTCCATGCCAAAGCAAATGATTCCCTATTCTTTTTCACAGAACTATTCCTCCAATCTGTTGTATTCTCATTTTGTAATACTCAGGATACTAATTATTTAGTTACCAATAAGGGATTAAGACTTAGATTAAACTCCATACGCTTTTTATAAAGCTCTTTATCTATAGCTTTAATATTTAGATAAAGCGTCTCCCTAGGATTTGATAGTTCAGCTACTACTGTATTAAAGGCATACTGTATCATTCTAGCTGTCATATAATTACCTGGAACAGCCTGAAGGCCTATATTATGCTCCAACTGTCCCAATAACTGCTTAAGCTCTGCATTACTCCAGGGTAACATACTAATTACACCAGGATCTGCTGCAGCATATCTAGCAGCGGTACCCATGATAGCCTCTAGGGTATTGGCATATTGCAGTTGGGAATCAGTACTAGTCCACCATTTTAAGAACTCCCATGAGTCATCCAAATTCTTGCAGCCTTTCATAATTACACTTTGTACAGTGTCTGCTATGTATGTTCTATCAATAAATCCATCTTCCTTTTGAACACCAGGTAGCGGTGCAAAGGACCATAAACCTTTTATCTCAGGAGCAAATATCTCCAATTGACAATAGGTGGTATAATTGGTAATTCCAATAGGCATCTCTCCTGTACGGAAGCGGTTGGAGAAATCAGCACTAACAAGTAAACCATAACTGGTAAAAAAATCAGTAAAGTCCTTAAAGGCAATCATAGCTTCGTCGTCATATAATGCACTACTAATACCATAATCATTACCTTCACCCCGATATAGGTCGCCTCCATATTGATAAACCATGGAAGAATATAAATTCATATTGCTGGGAAGATAAAAATCATAGTTACTCTTTTTAAGAACTGGTATCATCTCTCTTACATCATCCCAGGTATTGGGTATAGTTAATCCCAACTCATCCAGAATATCTTTACGGTAAAATAGCATCATAAAGTTTTCTTGCTCTGGTAGACCGTATACACCACCTTGGTACATAGCACATTGGATTGCACTTTCATGGAACTTCTCAGTCACTTCTTCAAAATCATCAAAGATTGTTANATCAGTTATCGCATTACGCATTGCAAAATCCTGTAAAGTTCCTTGCCCAAGGCCGATTACCACATCAGGTCCATCACCAGCAAGGGCCGCCCTTAAGACAACATCCACTGGTATTAATTGTAGATTCACCTGAATACCGGTATTAGGAGAGAAGGATTCATCTATCATATTTTGAATAATTTGTGCCTGCTCCCTACCGGTAGAAGCTGATGTAGTCATCCAGACCTTAATTGCCTCATCAGAAACAACTTCATCTGCATCTATCTGATTACTCTTTACAAAAAATGTTGAAAAGAATCGTACCACACCATAATATATACTTTCAAAGATATTATCCTTTGGTTTTGGAAGAGACTTAAGATCTCCGCCAATTATCACTGCATCTATCTCCAGAGGCATCTCAGATATACTAACTAGCCAAGTACCCAGTGCTGAGATATTATTTTTTAATTGATTTAATTCCTCAATAACACTCTCAGGATCATCCGCAAGCCATGCAGCTTCCATGGCCATCTTTTCAAGTAGACTGGTATTTTCCCCTTTTTCACCGGTGATTTCCACCATGGTATCTACCAAGTTAAACAGACGCTGACTTTCATTTTCCATTGTTTCTACAAACTGGGGTATTTTTTTTGTAATTTGATAATCTATGTATTTGTATGGTGTTTGTCCTGTAATTTGAATAACTTTTAAATATAGATTATTGAGCTTTTGCATACTATCTTCAACTTCATATAGGATACCTCCAAGACCTCCTAGAACATTTTCTAAGGTAATAGTATTGGCACCCTTTTTAAGATAAAATAGATAAGGTTCTCCCTTTTCATCGGCAATCGTATAATTGACCATATTACTGCTATATCCAAAACCAATGGAATTCATCTCCTGGTAGGGCACCTCACCGTTAATATATAGCCTTCTATAAGAAGTAACCCCTCTTTGTAAGCTCTGTCTCCCCTTAAAAGTTATTGGATATAAGCCTTCTTCTTCCACCTCAATTACCCATGTAATTAAATCTCCTGGTTGCTTCCAGCTATCAGCACCTATGGTGTTATAAACTATACGATAAGGATGGTAAGGAACTAACCTAGAATCAGAATAATTAGTTTTTATATTTATAGAAGGAGAGCTTTTTTCTATAAATAAAGTACTCCCTTCGGAACGTTCTGCTTGACTTATAATAATATCATCATTTACAGGATAATTATTTTTCAAAGTATTAATTTTACTCTTATAAGAATCAGGTTTATCAGCAGCTTTAAATACAATGCTTGTATATTGGATTGGCTCTTTAATTACTTCAAAGGTCAATGTATGTTTACCCTTGGACAGATAAAATAGTATCGGCTCCCCAACCCTTCTATTATAATCTTCAATAAATACCTTGGTTTCTTTATATATTTCCTTAGCATTGGGCCTGATTTCATTCTTATTTTTAGTAATTATTGTTTCATCGGACCACCAACGTTTAAATACTATCTGTTGTAATCCATCATGGCATATTACACCATCTAATAAGATTTTTCTTTGAATATCGGAATAAGTCCCTGGCAAGGCAATATATCCCACTTCCAGATTATAAAATCCTGCTTCTTCAACATTAAAATCCCAACTAATTGATCCGCTGGCTCCCGTCAGCAGACCCTCCTGCCCTATTTCAACTTCCATATCCTCATGGGCTGTATATTTACTTAAATCAATAACAACTTCTCCATCAGCCAGGGTACCGTCAAATTCATTATCTTCCAGATACTTCTGATATGTTTCCTCATAAAAAACTTCCGATAATACTGGCACTGCATAGAGCTTTGAGGCTTTGCTATTCTTTGATATAAAAAATATAGATGCAGAAACANCACCAATTACAAGAATAGCTAATATATAAATCCTCCACTTTTTTCTTATTATCATCCCAATCACCATGCCTTTCATCAAAGCCTTTATTCTTTTACTCTGT
>JGI24708J26588_10002185_pt1 | contig 14944 bp, 9 predicted proteins | sample BioPla1DNA2_FD_26588 | JGI IMG/M metagenome (IMG submission 26588) | reverse complement strand
AAAGTAGGGATATACAGAACTTTCTTGAGAAGAATTATGGTGTAAAAAAAACCCATAGTAGCAATCTGGAAGAAAATCAAATTAAGATTGTTAAAAATCATTTTTTAAATCAAGATAGTGGTACATCCAAAACATCCTCCCCAAGTGGAGCAAATCAAGAAACCCAAGTCCAAAAAAATCAAAACCAACGTAGTCAAGTTTCCAGTAATCAAGGTAGCTATACCCAAGGAAACCATAGAACTTCAGGTCAAGGTGGCAACCGTTCTAATTCCAGTCAACATAGACAAGGCAATCAAAGATCATCAGGACAGGGGTATTCCAATTCCAACCAAAATAATCATGGGAACCAGAGAAGACCATACCAAAGACCAGCAGGACAGAACCCTTATTCTTCTAATCGTTCGAATAATAATCAGCAGGATGGTAATGCAAGAAACAACCGTCCAGCGGGACAAAATCAAAGAAGGACTGGTAATACCCAAAGGCCTACAGGAGGGTATAAAAGCTATGAAGGCTATAAAAAAGATGAGAGTAAACCAGCATATGGAAAGTCAACCCAAGTAGCTGGCAAAAGAGCTCCTGGTAGAGGTAATGAACGTAAGAACTTTGATCAGCAAATACTAGAGCAAAAAGTAGCTGAGAAAAACGATGGAACCAATAAGAGAAATAGGGATAGAATAAATAAGGAGAAGTATTATAAAGATAGAGAAATCATAGATGATAATGATGATAGAGATATAGAAGAGGCTCTAAAGGTAAAAGCACCTAAAAAAGGTCAATTTATTAAGCCAAAGCCTGTGGAAGTGGTGGAAGAAGAAATTAAGACAATTGTAATACCAGAGGTATTAACTTTAAGGGAACTGGCTGAGAAGATGAAAATACCTGCTGCAAACTTAGTTAAAAAACTATTCTTAGCTGGAAAGGTAGTGTCAATTAATCAGGATATTACTTTTGAAGAAGCGGAAGAAATAGCTTTAGAATATGATATTATTGTAGAAAAAGAAGTTTATGTTGATGAGGTGGAAGAACTTCTTAAAGAGGAAGATGAAGATGAAGCCTTAATGGTTAAACGTCCACCTGTTGTGTGTGTTATGGGGCATGTTGACCATGGTAAGACATCACTTCTTGATGCAATCAGAGAGGCTAATGTAACAGCTAGGGAGGCTGGTGGTATTACCCAGCACATTGGTGCCTATATTGTTGATATTGATGGAGAAAAAATCACATTTTTAGATACCCCAGGACACGAAGCATTTACATCTATGAGAATGAGAGGGGCTAAGTCCACGGATATAGCAATTCTTGTTGTTGCTGCTGATGACGGTGTTATGCCACAGACTGTTGAAGCTATAAATCATGCCAAAGCTGCCAATATTGAGATAATTGTTGCAATTAATAAAATTGATAAACCTACCGCCAATATTGANAGGGTAAAACAAGAGTTAACAGAGCATCAATTAATACCTGAAGAATGGGGTGGAGATACAATATTTGTCCCTGTATCAGCCCATACTAAAGAGGGAATTGATACCTTACTCGAGATGATTATCCTAAATGCAGATATCTTAGAACTTAAGGCCAACCCTAATCGTAATGCCAGAGGTATTGTTATCGAAGCAGAATTGGATAAGGGTAGAGGGCCAGTTGCCACAGTCCTTGTACAGAAAGGAACCCTACGTGTAGGGGACAATATTGCTGTAGGTTCATCCTATGGTAAAGTTCGTGCCATGATGGACCATTTAGGAAGAAAAGTAAAAGAAGCAAAACCTTCTACACCTGTAGAGATTTTAGGATTAAATGAGGTTCCCGATGCAGGTGAAACCTTTATGGTTACTGATACTGAGAAAGAAGCTAGAAATATATCAGAAACATATATTTCACAAAGCCGTGAGAAATTATTAGCTGATACTAAGGCTAAACTTTCTTTAGATAAACTGTTCTCACAGATACAAGCAGGTAATATTAAGGAACTTAATTTAATTATCAAAGCAGATGTTCAAGGATCTGTTGAAGCTATGAAACAGAGTCTACAGAAGTTAAGTAATGAGGAAGTTACTGTTCGTATTATCCATGGTGGTGTTGGTGCTATTAATGAATCTGATGTTATCCTTGCCAGCACATCCAATGCTATAATTATAGGATTTAACGTTAGACCTGATAATGCAGCCAAGGAAAGGGCAGACTATGAGAATGTAGACATCAAACTATATCGTGTGATCTATCATGCCATTGAAGATATTGAGGCTGCTATGAAGGGACTTCTTGACCCTGTGTACGAAGAGCAAGTTATTGGTCATGCAGAGGTTCGTCAGACATTCAAAGCTTCTGGTGTAGGTACCATTGCAGGTTCTTATGTAACCAGCGGTAAGATCATAAGAGGATGTTCTGCGAGAATATATAGGGATAATATATTAATTCATGAAGGACCATTGGCTTCCCTTAAGAGATTCCAAGATGATGTTAAGGAAGTAGCAACAGGATATGAATGTGGTCTGGTATTTGAGAGATATAATGACATTAAAGAAGGGGATTCTGTCGAATTCTATATGATGGTAGAAGTGCCAAGATAATAATGCTTTTATAAGAGTTTGGAAAATTTTAATTTTCCAAACTTTATGAAGAAAGGTATGATTAGTATGAGGAAAAACAGTATTAAAAATACTCGTATCAATGTTGAAGTTCAAAAAGTATTAAGCAATTTAATCAGTAGAGATATTAAAGATCCTAGAATAAATCCTATGACAACTGTCGTATCTGTAGAAGTGGCTCCGGATTTAAAAACAGCTAAGGTATATATTAGTGTCTTTGGAGAACAGGAATCCAAGGATGCCACCTTGATTGGATTAAAAAGTGCTGCCTCATACATGAGAGGACAATTAGCTAAAATCCTTAACTTACGTAATACCCCTGAACTAATATTTTTACTTGATGATTCCATTGAATACGGTGTAAGGATGTCAAAATTAATTAATGAAGTCAATAAAAATATTGATAGTGAAGAAAACTAAGCATACTTAATAGTAAGGATGGTGGGGGAATGTATAGAATAACTGATGAAATAGTCGGGGCTAAAAAAATAGTTATTGTAGGTCATGTAAGACCTGATGGAGACTGTATTGGATCATGCACTGCACTTTATCAATATCTAATGAATATTAAGGATGAGTTACAGATAGAGTCAATAGATGTGTATATGGAGCCATTTGGTAATAATTTTGACCTTATTAGCGGAGTAGAAGATATAAAACATTCATTCGAATCCGATGAAGTATATGATGTCTTTATCTCTTTAGACTGCAGTAGCCTGGATCGCCTTGGTCATGGATTGAAATATTTTAATACAGCTAAGAAAACCATTAATATTGACCACCATATAAGTAATACTTTATTTGCTGATATTAATCATGTGGTGGCCGATGCCTCCTCCACCTGCGAGGTCATATATGAACTATTAGATGAGGACCAAATAACAAAAGAAATAGCTGCTAGTATTTATATAGGAATAATACATGATACTGGCGTATTTAAGCATAATAACACATCAAGAAAGACTTTAGAAATTGCAGGTAAATTAATAGATAAGGGGATTGCATTTTCAAGATTAATAGATGAATCTTTTTATCAAAAAACCTATATACAGAATCAGCTAATGGGAAGATGTCTGATGGAAAGCTTCTTAGTGCTTGGTAATCGTGTAATCATATCTTCTGTAGATCGTAGGATTTTGGAATTTTATAAGGCATCTCCTACGGATTTAGATGGGGTAATTGATCAATTAAGGGTTACTAAGGGAGTGGAAGTTGCTATATTTATATATGAACTGGCTACTCAGGAATATAAAGTCAGTTTAAGGTCCAATGGGGATGTAGATGTTAGTAAGATAGCCATATACTTTGGCGGTGGAGGACACATCAAAGCTGCAGGTTGTACTATGAGGGGGTCTCTCCATGATGTAATAAACAATCTAATACCCCATGTGGAAACCCAGTTAAATACGATTTATGGCAATTCTTTAATTGTTGATATTAAAGGTAGCTAGGAGAATTTACGTGATTAATGGTATTTTAATTATAAATAAAGAAAAAGGATATACCTCTCATGATGTAGTGGCAAAAATGAGAGGTATATTAAAGATTAAAAAAATTGGACATACAGGGACACTGGATCCTGATGCTGAAGGTGTATTACCGATTTGTATTGGTAAGGCTACTAAGCTGGTCGATATGATTACTGATAAGAATAAAACTTATGATACAGTTCTTAAGTTGGGCATCACAACAGATACTCAGGATTTAACAGGTAGTGTAATTAAGACTGGAGAGGTTACTTCCACCTGGGAAGAAATTGAGGATGCCATCAATAGTTTTATAGGTGAATATATGCAGCTTCCTCCAATGTATTCTGCTGTTAAAGTTAATGGAAAGAAGCTTTACGAATTGGCAAGACAGGGAATAGAAGTAGAGAGAAAACGCCGCCAGGTCATAATCCATGATATTAAAATTACAGCTTATTCGGCAGTAGACCAAGAAGTAAGCCTTACGGTTGATTGTGGTAAGGGAACATATATTAGGACCCTTCTGAATGATATTGGTGATAAGCTTGGTTGTGGTGGTGCTATGAAAAGTCTGCTTCGTACCAGAGTTGGAAGTTTTACTATAGATCAAGCATTTACATTGTCTGAAATTGAAGAATTTAAAGATCAGGGAAAACTTATGGAATATATTGTTCCCATTGATGATATGTTTGTAGATTATGAAAAATTAATTGTAGCAAGAGAATTTCATAAATTAATTTATAATGGAAACTCTTTTAAAAGGGAACATGTGATAAAATCACCACAGACCTTCCTTAAAGGGTTAGTTAGAGTTTATGATTCAGATGATAAATTTATAGGAATCTATCAGTATGATGAAATGAAACAATTATATAAGCCTGTTAAAATGTTTAACTAATACATTATTTAAGAAATTCAATTTATAGTATTTTTGTGTAACAATTTACATGGAATATATTTTATTCACTGCTGATAGTAACGGGAATGGTGATTAATATGAGATATATAGCTGACAGTACAGATTTTAAATTTAAAAATAGTGCTATTACCTTAGGGAAATTTGATGGCCTACATCTGGGACACCAGTATCTTATGGATCAAGTTATATCATATAAAGAACTAGGTTATACCGCCATAATGTTCAGTTTTTTATATCATCCACAGAACTTGTTTTCTGATAAAGAATTCCAGTTAATATATACAGAAGAAGAAAAGGTTAATAAATTAAGAAAAAGTGGAATAGATGCCTTAATATCCTATCCCTTTACTGAAGAAACAAAAAATATGGAAGCTGAGGCCTTTATTAAGAATATACTGGTAGATAAACTGGATACAAGAATTATAGTGGTAGGCAATGATTTTCGCTTCGGACACAATCGAAGAGGAGATTATCATATGCTACAAACTTTTGAAAAGGAATACAATTACAAGGTAATTGTTTGTGATAAAAAAACGTGGAACAATACTGTAATAAGTAGTTCCACAATACGTAATGAACTTAAGGCAGGGAATATTGAAACAGTTAATGCCATGCTTGGTACACCCTACTCTATCACCGGTGAAGTTCTCCATGGAAGAAAAATTGGCAGAACTATAGGTATGCCGACAACTAATATAATGCCTTCTTCAAATAAGCTACTGCCACCTTGCGGTGTCTACGCTTCTAAAACTATAGTCAAAGGGCAAGCCTTTCCCGGTATTACTAATATAGGATTTAAGCCCACTGTTGGAGCCGAGGAAAGTAAGGGTGTGGAAACATTTATTTTTGATTATGATGAAGATTTATATGGGGAGCAGATAGAAGTACAGTTGTATGCTTTTGAAAGACCAGAGATAAAGTTTAATACTTTAGAGGAATTGAGGGAAGCTATGCTAGAAGATATTGAATTTGGTAGACGATATTTTAATCTAGCTCCTGCGAAAAAGATAAAAAAGCTATTTACAAGAAAATAAAATTGTGCTATTATAGCATTCGTGACTAGCCAATACTAGGTCTATGGAGACTCCGACCATTGTCTTAGTATATGGCGTTTAAAATGAAAGGAGAAATATTATGATTAGTAAAGAAAGAAAACAAGAAATCATTAAAGAGTATGGAAGAACACCTGAGGATACAGGTTCACCTGAAGTACAAATTGCACTATTAACAGAAAGAATTAATGTGTTAACAGAGCATTTAAAAATCAATAAAAAGGATCACCATTCAAGAAGAGGTCTTCTTAAGATGGTAGGTCAAAGAAGAGGATTACTTGATTACTTAGCTAAGAAAGATATTGAAGGATATCGTAATCTAATCGGACGTTTAGGTTTAAGAAAATAAACGCTTATAATTACTAAATAAAGATATGCCCCATATTGATTACTGTAATTCAGTTTTGATTATGGGGCATTTTTATGGCTTTCTTTGCTTGTAATAATGATAAATACATTCTATATCGATTAATAGACTGGTAAACTACAGAAAAGGAGTATTTTTGAGTATGAACCGTTACAAAATTATAATGCAAGATAAAACATTTTTAAGAAAAGCCCTTATGATAACAGTACCAGTTGCCCTGCAGAATTTACTAAATAATGTATTAAACTTGGTAGATACCCTAATGATAGGGCAATTGGGTGAGACTACTGTAGCTGCAATTGGTTTGGCCAATAAGGTTTTCTTTGTATATTCCCTATTGTTATTTGGAATTTGTAGTGGCTCTGGAATTCTAGCAGCTCAGTATTGGGGCAAGAGAGATTTTTATAATATTCGCAGGGTCTTGTCTATAGCTATACTCCTGGGACTGGGAGCATCCTCGATTTTTCTTTTGCCTAGTCTTTTCTGTCCAGAAGTGGTTATGAAGATATTCACGCCCCAGGCTGCTACTATATCCATTGGTGCGGATTATCTTACTATTGTAGCCCTAAGTTATCCAATTACTGCGGTAACAATGGCTTATGTATCTGTTCTACGAAGTATGAACTATGTGAAAATACCAGTAATTATGACCTCCATCTCTATTCTAGTTAATGCAACCCTTAACTATATTTTGATTTTTGGTAAATTAGGTTTTCCAGTAATGGGGGTAAAAGGTGCAGCTTTAGCAACTTTAATTGCAAGAATCGTTGAATGCAGCTCCTTATTAATTCTGGTACATAGAAATAAAGTTGCAGATGATGGCCTTGGAGACCTAGTACATTACAAAAGAGATCCTAAGGATAAGGATAGGTACTTCAATAAGCCATTTCTAATGAAGTTTTTCTTAACAGCATCTCCAGTTATAGCTAATGAATTTATGTGGGGATTAGGAGTTACTATGTATTCCTTGGTTTATGGACGAATGGGTGACGCAGCCACTGCCGCGGTTACTATAACCAATACAGTAGAGCAGGTGATCTTGGTCTTTTTCTTTGGGGTTTGTTCTGCAGCCTCTGTAATCCTGGGTAATGAATTGGGGGCTAATGAACTAGAAAAAGCGGAAGAGTACGCTAAGAATTTTATTGCCATTCAGTTTTTATTAACCCTCTTAGGCTCATTGTTAACATTACTGATAAAAGAGCCTATTATCAATTTGTTTGCCGTGTCTGAAACAGTGGCTAACTACATTCGTATCTGCCTAACGGTATTCGCCATAGCAATCCCCATAAGGATGCAAAATGCATTGTTTATAGTAGCCATATTAAGAAGTGGTGGTGATACTAAGGCAGCCTTACTCCTTGATGTGACAGCAGTATGGCTTATTGGCATTCCTATGGCAGTTTTAGGTGGTTTGATTTTAGATTTACCTGTATTTTTGGTATATTCCATGATACTTGTTGAAGAGGTTTACAAGCTGATTTTTTCTTTCAGAAGATATAAGCAAAAGAGATGGTTAAGAAACATTGTTGCTTAAGCTAGCTAATATATATTAATAATGTTGACTTTAATAATATCTTAAGGGAATTGGCTTAAGTTACGGATACAAATACTTATAGGGCTATGTTTATTATGGCAGTAAGATTTTGTATCCGTATTTTTTATATATAATTTACTTCGTATTACTGCGCCTGGTGGATTTGTTATTTAATAAGGTAAACTCTTTGCTATTATTTGAAAAATATTCTAGCATATTGGTAATAATAGTGTTATAATAAGATATTGGAGTAGATGGAGGACATCCCGAGACTTCTGAAAAGCTTATTGATATGGGCTTTGGTCGGTAGGTTTTTCAGTTGTTTCGGTTCCTCCACTCCTAATATATTAATATTATTAGTAAAAGGAGATTTATCGTATGTACAAAAGTTATTCAATGGAATTAGCAGGTAGAACATTTACAGTGGACATAGGAAGAGTGGCTGCCCAGGCCAACGGCAGTGTTTTGGTCCACTATGGTGATACTGTTGTATTATCTACAGCAACCGCATCTGATAAACCTAGGGAAGGTATAGATTTCTTCCCTCTTAGTGTTGAATATGAGGAAAAATTATACGCAGTAGGTAAGATTCCAGGAGGTTTCATTAAAAGAGAAGGAAAGCCTTCAGAAAATGCTGTTCTCACATCCCGTCTTATTGACCGTCCTATGAGACCTTTATTTCCTGATGATTACAGAAATGATGTGACCATTAACAATCTAGTTCTTTGTGTAGACCAAGATTGTTCACCTGAGTTAGCTGCAATGCTAGGTTCTGCTATTGCAACCTCTATCTCAGATATCCCATTTAACGGACCAACTGCTGCTACAATGGTGGGCATGGTTGATGGTAAGTTGGTATTTAATCCAACTCAAGCTGAAAGAGAAGTATCTTCTTTAGCTCTCACAGTTGCATCTACCAGAGATAAAGTAATTATGATTGAGGCAGGTGCAGATGAGATAGCTGAAGAGCAGATGATAGAAGCTATCTACGCTGCCCATGATTTAAATGTAAAAATTATTGAATTTATAGATGGGATTGTAGCAGAATGTGGTAAACCCAAACATGATTATATCAAACATGACACTCCAGAAGAACTATATGAAGATATGGTTAACTTTATTACCCCTGAGGCAATGGAGGAAGCAGTTTTTACTGATGTTAAACAGGTTAGGGAAGAGAATATAAAGGAAATTAAAGAAAAACTGCTGGCCCGCTATGAGGAGATGAATCCTGATTGGCTGCCATTGATTGATGAGGCAGTATATAAATTCCAAAAGAAAACCGTGCGTAAAATGATATTAAAGGATCATAAGCGCCCTGATGGAAGAACTATGGAGCAGATAAGAAAATTATCTGCAGAGATAGATCTTTTACCAAGAACCCATGGTTCTGCGATGTTCACTAGAGGTCAAACTCAGGTTCTCACTATTACAACTTTGGGTGCTCTAGCTGAGATACAGAAGCTGGACGGATTAGATGAGACAGAGACTGACAAAAGATATATGCATCATTATAATTTCCCATCCTATTCAGTTGGTGAAACTAAGCCATCTAGAGGACCAGGTAGAAGGGAAATAGGTCATGGGGCTTTAGCAGAAAAAGCATTAGTTCCAGTAATACCTTCTGAGGAAGAATTCCCTTATGCAATCCGTACTGTATCTGAGGTTCTTGAATCCAATGGTTCAACATCACAGGCCAGTATCTGTGCATCAACCCTGTCATTGATGGCAGCTGGTGTTCCAATTAAAGCAATGGTTGCTGGTATATCAGTAGGCCTTGTAACTGGTGATAGTGATGATGATTATGTTATTCTTACAGATATCCAAGGTCTGGAAGACTTTTTTGGAGATATGGACTTTAAAGTGGCTGGTACACATAAAGGTATTACAGCAATCCAGATGGATATTAAGATTAATGGTCTTACAAGAGAGATAATTGAAAAAGCTATTCATAGGACAAAAGAGGCAAGGTACTATATCCTAGATGAGGTAATGGCTCCTGTTATCTCTGAACCAAGAAAAGAGGTTGGACCATATTCACCTAAGATTCTTGCAATTAAGATAGATCCTTCTAAAATTGGTGAAGTTGTTGGCCAAAGAGGTAAGACAATAAATGCAATTATTGAACAAACTGGAGTAAAAATAGATATTTCTGATGAAGGTAATGTATCTGTATGCGGATTGGATAAGGAGAATATCCAAAAAGCAATAGAAATGATAAAGATGATTGTTACCGATTTTGAGGAAGGTAAGGTTTACGAAGGTAAAGTTGTTAGCATTAAAGAATTTGGTGCCTTTATAGAATTTGCCCCTGGCAAGGAAGGGATGGTTCACATTTCTAAGATTGCAAAACATAGGGTAGAGCATATCGAGGATGAACTGACCTTGGGTGATAGGGTGAAAGTTGTTTGCCTTGGACAAGACAAGATGGGTAGATTAAGCTTTAGCCTTAAGGATGTTAAGTAAGTAAAGATAAACTGCTGTAGTGTTTATATTTGAACTACAGCAGTTTTTAATATTATTAAACTTCTATTAAATTATTCTTAATTTACTGGTGAAGATATTGACAGATAAAGGACTAATAAATATGATTAAGTTATTTTATTGGTATATTTACCTATATAAAATTATATAAACAGAAATTAATAGGAAAGGACTAGAACATGCTTGAACTGAAGAACATTAAAAAGACATATACTGTAGGGGAATATACTACTACTGCTTTAGATGATGTGTCTTTGTCATTTCGTAAAAATGAATTTGTAGCAATACTTGGCGCCAGTGGTTCCGGTAAAACAACCTGTCTAAATATGATAGGTGGACTAGATAGGTATGATTCAGGGGATTTGATAATTAATTCAAAATCTACTAAGAAATTTAAAGACAGCGATTGGGATGCCTACCGTAATAATACCATTGGCTTCATATTCCAAAGCTATAATTTGATTAATCATTTAAGTATTGTGGCCAATGTGGAGATGGGGATGACCCTTAGCGGGGTTTCAAGAAGCGAGAAGCATAAGAAGGCTTTGGAAGTATTGGAGAGGGTAGGGCTTAAGGATCACCTTCATAAAAAGCCAACACAATTATCTGGAGGGCAGATGCAAAGGGTAGCCATAGCTAGAGCGCTTGCCAATGATCCTGATATTCTGCTTTGTGATGAACCTACAGGGGCCTTGGATACATCCACCAGTGTTCAGATTATGGAGCTAATTAAGGAAGTGGCATCGGATAAGTTAGTTATTATGGTTACCCACAACCCAGAACTGGCTCAAAAATATGCCGATAGAATTGTAGAATTTAGTGATGGTAAGGTTATCTCTGACACTAATCCTTATAGTGGGGATACTAAGACTGGTCAATTTCAGCTAAACAAGACCAGTATGAGTTTTCTGGCTGCTTTAAGCTTATCCTTTAATAATATCAAGACTAAGCTGGGAAGAACATTTCTAACAGCTTTTGCATCCAGTATAGGAATAATAGGTATAGCCTTGATACTTAGCCTGTCAGTTGGATTTCAATTACAAATTGATGATTTCCAGGCAGAAGCTATGACTGAATTTCCTATAATGATTACTCAGCAAACAGCAGAAATAGATCTTGAGCAGATGCAAGAGAGGCAGCAAGAACTTAAGGAGCAATTAAACTCAGAGGCAGAACCTATTGATGCTGATCAAGTGTTTCTTTATGATAGAAATGAACGAAATGCTTTGCATACCAATGTGTTTACAGAGGAATATATTGATTATCTAGAGGCAATTGATCCAAGTATATGTAAAAGCATAGGGTATACAAGGACTGTAGGAATTAATCTTTTAATAGAGAACAAGGATAAGATTAGTGCTGTCAATACCAATGAACTTAAATTTGCCTCCTATCCTACAACTCTTGCTGGTAGTAGTTATCTGGAGAATACCTATGATCTATTAGCAGGTGAATATCCACAGGATGAAACAGGCTTGGTTCTAGTTGTTGATAGTAAAAATAGAATGGATAAAACTATAGCTTCCACCTTAGGATTTGATACAACTGATTTAGAAAGTATAGATTTTGATAAGCTTATAGGCATAGAGCTAAAGGCCGTAATGAATAATGATTATTATATCCCTACAGAGTATGGCGGATATACTTTGAATATGGATTATGACAGTTTGTACAAGGCTGAGGATAGTATAGTTTTAAAAATAGTTGCTATTCTTCGTCCCAAGCAAAATGTTAAATTCCCAGTTATATCAGAAGGTATAGCTTATAATGATAGCTTGGCTAAGAGAATTATTGATATATCAAAGGACTCTGATATTGTTAAAAGTCAGATAGAAGCGGATTATAATGTACTAACCATGGAAAAAATTGATGAAGCTAAAAGGGAGCAAATAATGTCCTATCTAGGTGGGAATGGAACACCTTATATGATTACAATATATCCTGTTAATTTTGAGACTAAAGATGAGATTTTGGACTATTTGGATCAATATAATCAAGATAAAGAAAATGAAGATAAAATAATATATATGGATCTGGCTGATACAATAACTTCTATGACCAGCGGGATTATGGACGGCATAACAATAGTATTAATTGCATTTTCAGCTACTTCTTTGATTGTTAGTATGATTATGATTAGTATAATTACCTACACCTCTGTGTTAGAGCGAACAAAGGAAATTGGTATCCTTAAGGCCTTAGGAGCCAGAAAGAAAGACATCTCCCGGGTATTTGATGCAGAGACCTTTATCCTAGGAGTGTTCTCAGGTTCTTTAGGTATAATAATAGCTTGGCTATTGACCTTACCAATTAATAAAGTAATACTTAATCTAACAGGACTTGAGAATGTAGCAACACTGAAGATAAGTCATGCTGTAATCTTAATAGTTATTAGTACAATTCTAACTATGTTAGGTGGCCATATACCAGCTAAAATGGCGGCTAGAAAAGACGCTGTAGAAGCTCTAAGGTCTGAGTAAAACTAATCTTCTAATCTTTTTTTAATTTGACATAGGTCTTTGGATGGTATAATATGTATTTTGAAAACATTACCATTGGACTCAATTTTAGTGTTAAATTTACCACAATTAATTTAACAGCATNATTTGAGAATATAATTAAGAAAGGCTTGATGATTATGAAGAAAAGACTTATTTCTATTATCATGCTTGTATTGATGCTTGTTCCGAATTTAAGCGCAGTAGCACAAGTGGATACAAGTAATGTGGCCCAGGTAGTCAATTATAGTGAATGGGCCGCTGATGAACTAAACCTAGGCAGTTATTATGGTATAATACCAACTTCGTGGGCGGATTTGGATTTTACCAAGCCTATCAAAGGGTCACAGCTAAGGGCTTTAATTGCACAATTAAAGCATAAGATTTTGGCAAGCAATAAGGCAGCCCAAGAGTATATTCCTAGCTTAGACTTTGATAAGATAACTGTGGAAGAAGTTTTAAAGGCTTTATATGATGTTATTTCAAGTTATGAATACTCAGCAGATATCGGTTTAGATAAAGGATATAATCCTGTTGAGTATATGACCCAGTATGGCGTTTATAATGAACTGGGAGCAGAGTTAAAGTTACAGGATATATGTTCTGTTGAGCAGGCCTGTGTATTTGCAACTAGAATTGTAACCTACTTATATGAAGCGCTGGATGCCTCCAGTAAGGGCTTCCTGTGGGAAGTTAACAATAAAGGTAATAAGGTTTACCTATTAGGTTCAATTCATGTAGCAAATCATGACATTTATCCCTTTAGCCAAGAAATGCTGAAGGCATATGAAAGCTCTGATGCACTGATAGTTGAAGTAAATCTTTTTGATTATGTAGGTTTAATGAATTTTACAGCTTTAACCATGTATAGTGATGGAACTAGCTTAAAAGATCACATATCAGAGGAGACTTACAAAGAAACTGTAGAATTGGCTGGATTATTTGGTTTAAGAGAAGAAGATATTGCCATGTTTAAACCTTGGTATATTAACACATTATTCTCAAATCTATCAAGTACTGAAACTGGCGATTTCGATGAAGCATCAATAGCCGCCCAGTTAGGTATTGATATGAATTTTATGGTAAATGCTATGATGCAAGGCAAGCCTATATTAGAGATTGAAGGTTATGAGTTCCAAGGTAAGGTTATGGACAGTTTCTCCAGAGAGTTACAGGAGTACTTGTTAAAAGACAGTATTAACTCTTTAAAAAATATGATATATAATCCTGGTTCCCAAGTTTCTACTGGATATGACTATATAAATGTATTGTTAAATCTATGGAAAATTGGCGATGCTGAGACCTTTGGACAAGTATATGGTGTGGATTATGAAGCCATTAAAAACAGTACCATATCTCAAGTAGAGAAAGAGTTGATTGAAGAGTATATTGATAAACTAATTAGAAAAAGAGATATAGGTATGGCAGATTATATTGATAATCTCTTAAATGCAGAAGGTAACAATACCTATTTCGTAGTAGTAGGTAGCGGCCATTATATCAGTGATTACAGTGTTATCGACATTCTTATAGAGAAAGGTTATACTGTAAATCAGATTAAGTAAGTTAAAATATGAAGTTCTAAGATTGGATATGGTTATAAACAGCCATTTCCAATATCTTAGAACTTTATTTATTGTATAGGAAATTCCTTACTAAAGGGGTGATGCAATTGCTATGGTGGGAAAATTATGATAAAATCGAAAGCAGACTGCTTATCTTGTTCATAGCAGAAATGAAATATAGATGAAGAAAGGAACAAGGATGGTAAAGATAAAACACTTATCAAATGGTATTACAGTGGTTTTTGAGACTATGCCGTATCTACGAAGTGCTTCCTTCGGAGTATGGGTAAAAGTAGGATCTGTCAATGAAAATAAAAGCAATAATGGTATTGCCCATGTAATAGAACATATGCTCTTTAAAGGCACAAAGAATAGAAACACAAAGCAGATGGCCGATGATATGGCTAGAATAGGAGGTAATATAAATGCCTATACCAGTAAAGAATGTACCTCCTATTATGCAACAATATT
>JGI24708J26588_10002182_pt1 | contig 14949 bp, 13 predicted proteins | sample BioPla1DNA2_FD_26588 | JGI IMG/M metagenome (IMG submission 26588) | reverse complement strand
CTCTGCATCTAGTTCCCAAATAAACTTATCGGTTGTGGGATCCCACCGACAGATNGATCTATGGCTTGACCTGNNATCACCTGTGCTCACATAGGCCAGGGTTACTCGGCGATGCCACCTAGCTAACCCTTGTCCCCGTATGGCCTTGATGAAAAGAATTAAGTCCAGCTTGGCAAAATCCGCCGGTGCCAAAGCTATCTCTGGCCCNTGCAAAAGACGCCTAAGCTCCCCCAAGTTGTCGGCATGGACCGTTGTTGCACAAAATCTGTTATCCTCCGCCATGCTAAGGAAGGTCCGGGCCCCTTCTCCCCATAGGTACGAATACCATGGGCCAGGGCCTAGCTCATGGCAGAGAAACCATGTGGGCACCGTTGGATCCGACTGCTCCNCATACCACGACGGAGGCTCAGGTTTTTCCACTANTTTAATCACCCCGGTCGATGGCACAAAGCAAAGGAGTGCCCCCATCAAAGTGGTCTTCCCCGTACCCCCGGGCCCAGCGCAGCAAAGTACGGAAGCACCTTTCCGCACTGCCTCCATTAGGTAGGCAGCTAGGCGCAGATCAATCGTGCCCGCAAGCAAAAGGTCAATGGCCGATAACATTCGCCCTCCCCTTTGGTTTAGGGCGCTTATCTCCCGAACAACCTGTTCTTCCATCATGGTTCTCACCCCTCGTATACTGTGATTGACACAGTTTCGTTCCCTTGACCCACAAGAAACATCATACCTGAGATTAGGCATTTGGGGCACACCTGACAGTATGTTGTTATTTGTATTGCCGGTGAAAGATCAGTCCTTGGGTGAATGCTTTCATCAATATTACACCTCTATGGCCCGGGCCCGACCGCTGGCCCCACAGAGCCGAATCTTCTCCCTTACCGCCTCCATAACCGCCTCCCGTGCGATATTTAGCATAGGTCTTGGATCATTGATCTCTCGCTTTTGCACCGCCCGAGTGATACTACCAGTATACGCTAGCCGAAGTTCTGTGCCCACGTTGAGCTTAGAAATGCCTAACTCTATGGCTCTTTGCACCAGAGCATCTGGTATGCCGCTGCCCCCATGGAGCACCAGTGGTACTGAAGTTTCCTTGCGAATGGCCATCAAGCGATCAAAATCTAGTTTCGGTTCACCTTTGTACAAACCATGGGCAGTGCCGATGGCTACGGCTAAGGCATCGACTTGCGTTTGAGCAACAAAACCCGCAACTAAGGCAGGATCAGTTAGGCCGGCTTCCTGCTCCGCCACACTAATATCATCTTCGGTACCCGGTATCTGACCCAGCTCCCCCTCCACATTGATACCTACCCGATGGGCGATGTCGACTACCCAAGCCGATAGGCGGATATTTTCTGCCAGAGGCAAATAAGAGCCGTCAAACATGATGGATGTAAAGCCATGGCGCACTGCCTTAACGATATTATCTAGCTCCCGTCCGTGATCCAGATGCAGGGCAAAAAGNGCTCTAGAATCCTTTAGAGCCGCCCTGGCCATGGCTTCGATATATGGNAAGCCGGCAAACCGAATTGTTGACTCGCTGGCCATGAGTATGACCGGAGCTTCCTCTTCTTCGGCCACGGCCAAAATGGCCTGTAAATCAACCAGGTCATGAAAGTTAAAAGCTGGCACTGCATAGCCATGGGCTTGGGCATGTTTGAGCAGTGGTAAAGATGATGTACGCATGTTCTCCCTCCTGGAAATCCTGGTATCAATGGTTCTACTAGGGTCAGCCTTGACCTATCCCATGGTAAGTTGCCCCTTTTATTCCTCGGTAGCGTTCCGGGTGACAGGTCATCATGAGAATCTGCAGATTGGAGCTGGCCCTTTCCAAGAGCTCAACAAATCTTTGATGGCGGACTTGGTCAGTATTCACCAAGGTGTCGTCTACGACAAAGAGCATGGGACCGTGCTCTTCTGCCAAGCATTTGGCCAATGCCAACCGGGTGAGGATATATAGCTGCTCCTGGGCTCCAGTGGAAAGCAAATCCGGTGATATTTCTTCTGCGTCCGGAGTATCGATCGCTGCAGGCTGCAGTGAATCATCAAAGCGAACACTCCTTTGCACAAAACCACTCACCCGCTGGAAGTAATTGGTCACCCGCCGGGATACTGGGTCAGTNAGCTCTGCCACCATCGCTTGGCGACGATCATCAAATAAGCCCTTCAGCAGCCGGAAAGCCTCGGCTTTCCTTATCCTTTGCACATAGTCTTGTCTTGAAGCCTCCAGCCTCTCCTGTGCCCTGACAAGCTCCGCATAGGTGCCTTGCTCAGCTACCCGCTGGATATTCGCCTTGAGGGTCAAACCTCGATCTTCGAGCTCCCGGATTACCTTCCCGATATCCTCTAGCTCCTGGGTCAGCCTTGCTACCAAAGCCTCGGGATCATCTTCCGGTTGCGGCAAGTTTGCCTCCAGCTCCGCCACCTGCTCCCGTGCAGCCTCCCGTTCTCGTCTGGCAGTTTGGTAGTCATTTTCTATCGCCTCTTTTGACCCAGCGATATTGATAAGTTCTGTTATTGTTTTCTGAGCCTGGCCCATCTGCACTTCCAGCTCGATTTTCTCCCGCTCATGCTCCCCTTGGGTGTTCTCCTCTTCTTCAATAGAAGCATCTAGCATATTCTCTCTTGTCCTAAGTTCTGCTTCCTGCCTCCTTAGATCAAGTTGCTCCTTCTCCAGCGGACCGAGCTCCACCCTGTCCAGTTGGGCAAGATCACCCTCGCAAATGGTTAGCTTAACGCATAGGGCTTCCAACTCCCGCTTCTTGGCGGCCACAAGTGCCCTTAGTGTATCAGGGCTCTCTCCTGCTTCTAGATGTTGCTCCATTCTCTTAAGGAGCTCGTCTAGCTCTTTTTGTGCCTGAAGNTTCTTAAGCCGCAGACGTTCAAGATCNGCCGATGTTGAAGCTCCAAAAGGTGCCAANAAGGATTGCAGCTCTTCTCTTTCCTTTTCCAAACTGACCTGAAGATCGGCCACTTCCTCGGCACCGGACTGGATATCGAGTTCACCGACGCCATCTAGTACTAGTTTTGCTTTTTGCGCTGCCTTGAAAGCAACTGTCTCCTCAGGTAACAAAGCAAAAGACTCCTGATCTTCGCCGTCCCGCTCTACCTTTCCACTCTGGGAAGAGTAGGCCTTAAAGCTCAAAGAAAGTCCCACTGACTCCAATCTACCCATTTGCCGTTCAATGGAGCGCTCCAGCTTCTGTCCCTTGGCTACATCCTGAGAGGTAGGCGAAGGCATTTCTGCAACCTCTTTTTTCCTGGCATCAATCTCACTGGCCAGCCTGTCCACTGTTTGTTGGCGTTTTTCCATGGCTACCAGCTTGTCTTGCTTGTCCTTAGCTTGGTTTAGCGCCCGCGCCCGGGCCAGTTCTGATTCTAGCTTCTCCCGAGCAGCCAAAGCCTCTTTGAGGAGACCCTTAACATGGGTCCGCTGCTCTTTTAGCTCCTCCATCCTCTGGGTGCTGGCTGCTAATTGCTCGGCCACTGTATCAAGGTTCTCTCGACTTTGAGTTCTGGTCTTTTCAGCTTCCCTAAATCGACGTCTGCGGTCATCGGCCAGTTCAAATGCCTTCTGCCATGAATTCAGCTGCTCTTTGGCCTTTTCCAGGCCGTGCCGAAGCCTTGCTACCTCATCCACTTCATCGGCCTTGGCATCTCTTTGGGCCCGGATGTTCTCTTGCTCCTTCGCTAAAATCCCAATCTGGTCTCGGACTTGCTCCAGATCACGGCCATACTGCTCCACCTCTTTAATGATCCGCTCCAACTTCCTACACTCTTCCTCAAGCTCCATAATGCTCGCTTCCAGTGCAGGCAAACCCGAGCCAGTTGTGAATTTCTGTCGCTTGGTCCAAATCTCAGCGTACTTCGCTTGGATAGCACCATCCACTTGGCTTTCTATTTCGTCGAGGGTGGCCACTCCCAAACACGCTTCAATTCGGTTGCGCAAAGTGCCATCAACCTCAAAGGAAAGAGTCTCACCCTGAGGAAGCCATAGTAACCGGGCTATGCCCCTGTCGGCTGACTTGGCGGCACCTCTTGCAGGCTTCTCTGCCAGGAGAAAGGATCTTACCTGTTCATCGGCCTGATCTCTTTCAGCGATCAGCCTCCACTTCCCCTCCCGCTCTTCCCATAGCCGGCACTCTGGATCAAATAAGAAGCGTTTCTCTACCCTATAGCGCTTGTCTTCTATCTCAAACTCCACCTCGACTTTGGGTGAAAGCTCCGTTCCCCAAGGCTTGAGAACTTTGATCTCCTGCGCCTGTGACGTATAGGGTGAAAATAGAGCATGGTGCAGCGCTGTGATCAAGGTGGATTTGCCCGTCTCATTGTTGCCGATGATTATGTTGAGTCCTTCGGCAAAGGAGAGTTCAATGGGTTCATAGAAGCAGCCCAATGATTCAACCCTTAGNCCCTTGAGGATCATGAGCTCACCTCCTGTATCATGCGGAGAAGCTGCCACATAGCATTTTGGATAATATCAGGGTCATAATCCACCTCATCCAGCCATTTGCGCAGCATCTCCGTATCCAAGGCACGGCCAAGATCAATATCTGTAGTCGCCGCTTCCCTTGCACCTAAGTCGGGCTCAGCCATCATCAGCATCTTTGCAAGGTCAGATAGAACTCCAGCTAAGAAAGGATGTGGCGAGATGAGCTTTTGGGCAGAGCCGGTTAGCATCCCAGCTCGTACTTGAGTGGTATTGAGTGCAAGGTAAAGCAACCGAGCCTTTAGCCAATCGCTTAGTTCCTGCAAGTTAGCTTCCAGTTCGCCAGTCCCGTAGCCGGTGATTTCAAGGCGGAGCAAAGTATCATCGGTCAGCTCCGTCGCCCAACTCCCAACTGCCGTAAGCATGTCCACATCAGGCTCAAGATCAAGGCGCTTATCAAGCCAGGTCAAGGTGTTTATCTGTATCTTCTCAACTAGGGTCTGCTCACCCACCATTTCTACAATGGTAACATAACCGCTTTCCTCACCGAAGGCCATAGGCTCCGGTGTGCCAGGCATAATGGTCACATCTCCAACGGCAAGGTACGAGTGCCAGTGGCCTAAAGCCAGATAATCTAGATTAGCTCTACTGGCAGCATCTAGAGCAATGGGGTGATCATCTGATTGGTACTTCCCTTCGATCTGTAAAGAGCCATGGGCCACGCCGATTCGATGGGTAGCTTCAGGAGTTGCGGGAAAGTCAAAGGTTGGATCTGTCTCAGAGCATTTTTGAGTAACCGGTGCCGGCAGTATCGCAACATCCCCATTTTGCAGGTAGACAGGTCGCCGATCTCGTAGGACATGGACATTGGCCGGTGGATTGGCAAAAGCCGGCCTTTCATATACTGAGTCTGGGCTAACTAGATCATGGTTGCCGGGCAAAATATAGACTTCTACAGGAGCCGCCTCTTCCAAAATGCGGAGNACCTGATGGACCACATCGTTGCTCACGGCATTGCTATCAAAGAGATCACCAGCAATAAGCAGTAAGTCACATCGGCGCTCCCGGGCAAGCCTTGTGATTTTCCCGGCGGTTTTCAACCGAGCTGCCCGCACCGAGTCTGCTACACTAGGTACGTGGCTTGCGCCCATACCGATATGCCAATCGGCAGTATGCAGAAAGCGCATGGACATCCCCCCTAGACGGTACTTTTAGCGCGCAGAATCGCCCTAATGGCCAAAACGCCAAGGCTTAGAGAAAGTAGAGGATAATTATGCCTTCGCTACCAGCCGGGCAATCCCCTCTAGGGGTTGGAGGCGTATCTAAGGGGCACAGAAAGAAAAATCCCACTGCCGATAAGGCAATGGGACTGTGAATCCATATAGCTAACCTCGGTGCCAAAGTCCGCCTTCTCCAGGGTCAATTCTGAGATGTTATCTGCCTAAAGGCTACGTAAGAGTAGACCAAGGAGACCAATGATGCGCCACATATAGCTAGCATCATCAAGGTAAAGTTGTAGGGGGCTGACAGCCACGTTCCCATGAGGCTAATGATACCTCCCGCCACCCAGATGGGCCCCGAGAACCGATGAGTCTTGCGCCAGACCTCTTCATTGGCCAGGGTCCAAGGTGTCCTGATCCCCACGAAATAGTTGTGCCGAAATCTACCCATCTGATTACCCAATAAAATAAACAGGACGGATATGGCAGGCTGCACTACCTTACCTACATCGATCTTGCGGCCTAGGGCTGCCATGAGTACCACAATATGAAGCAGGGCAAAGATGGCGATCATACTCCAGCGGATCACATCATATGCCCGGGCAAAGCGAGTATAGCTTTCTTTCTTGGGGTCCAAAGATGGAAAAATCAGCATCAATACATAGAAAACCAGGCTCATTAGGGGAAGCCCAAAAGCCCCAAAGAAGCGACTGCTGTAACCATCTACCTCCCCCCGGATATTCCAATGGCTGGGAACTCGTTCCGGTAAGATTGGGTAATAATAGATGCCCATGGCAAGTAGCAGAAAAATCATGGTCAATAAGGGCCAATCTTTCCTAATCTGCTCCCACGATAGCGTAGGTATTTTCTTATTCACGGTCATCTCTCCCTTCCCGGTCAGCATCTTCACCGGCAGTATACTCCATTAACCAAGCAATAATGTCCTGAAATACCGTAGATTCCAGAGAGTAGATAATGTTTTGCCCCTGGCGCTCGTCACTAACCAAGCCCGCCTGCTTGAGAACGGACAAATGGTGGGAAAGACTGGGCTTCGTAATGGTAAAATGTTCCGCCAACTCCCCTGCCGCCATGTCAGCTTGTTTCAAAAGCTGCAGTATCTTGCGACGATTGGGATCTGATAAGGCCTTAAATGTTAAGCCTATGGATGCCAGGTGGTCCACCTCCAACTTTAGACAGTTCGATAACCGTCTAACTACATATATTGTAGCCGACACTCTGCCCATGGTCAAGGCGAATAACTTTGGCAAAGAGAACCCCGCCCATCCCCTATGCGAAATGCCTGTGTCCCCTAGCTGCAACGGGTATCCTACCAAGTACTAGACCATCCTCGACAAGGTAGTATTCATCAAAGAGATTCATCACCACGCAAGCGTGGTTCGGTATGACCTCTACCTTGTCACCGATACCTAGGCCTAAGCTGCGACCCTCGATAATACCATGCTCCTCATTAACCCAAGTGATCTTAGCTTTCTCCTGGCCCTTAATGGCACCAAAACCCACGACATTCTTACCCTGGTCCGTGGCAAGACTCTTGCTGCCGGCATCAAGGATAAACCGCTCACTAGTGGGATTGCTTGCTACCGTAGCCAGGACCGTCAAGGCGCATTCATCCCAAGTTGCAGTACCACCGGCAACTAGCGACCCATCGTTGAAAACGTAGACCCCCGGACGGATCTCAGTTACCCCCGGCACCCCGGCTACTATCTTAGCACTAGGTGTTGAACCGCAACTGATTTCCTCCACTGGAAAACCTGCTTCATTTAGAGCCTTAGCTATCTCCACTACGATCTTGCCCTCTGCCTTACTGATCTTCTCCCTGCCCGCTTGATCTTGGCCATGGGCATGACCGGCATGGGTAAATAGGCCTTCTAGTTTAAGACCCGGCAGCTGGTCAATGGTCTTTGCCAAGGCGATGATTTGCGCAACTTCGGCAAGACCGCTTCTTTTTAGGCCGGTATCAATCTCGATTAAAACGCCCAGGCTTACCTTGTACTCTAGAGCGGCCTTGGATAGATGCCTTGCTCCCACTTCGCTATCTACCCCTACCCTTACCTTGGCCAAGCGGCCCAATCGAGCCAACCGCATAGCCCGCTGCCGCTCAACTACGGGGTAAGCTGCAAATACATCAGGGATACCATTATAGGCCATTACTTCAGCTTCATCTTGCGTAGCAACCGTCACACCCACTGCTCCATAGGCTTGCTGCAGGTGGGCTATATAAGGAGACTTGTGGGTCTTAGTATGGGGCCTGAGTTTGACTTGATGAATCTTAGCCACGTTGGCCATGTTCTCTAGATTGCGCTTCAATTTGCCCCTGTCTATTAGTAAAGCCGGTGTAGGTAAATCATAAACTTGCATCTGTATCCCGCCTTTTCGATTAATATGGATTGATTGACTTTTCCCAAATGCAGTCGCGGCCATCTAAGGCTGCATGAATGGATTATGGCTGCGTGTCCAAAAGCATATGCCCATTGCGATAAATTAGCTTGCCATCGGCATAGATCTCGCCACCGTCCCGCATGTCGCAGAGCATATCCCAATGGATGCCGGATTCATTCTTGCCGCCGGTCTCGAAATAAGTACTGCCTAACGCTAGATGTATAGTACCCCCTATCTTCTCATCAAAGAGCATATTCCTAGTGAACTTGGTGATACCAAAGTTGGTGCCAATGGCAAATTCACCGACCCGCCTGGATCCCTCATCAGTGTCTAAAAGCGAGTGGAGCAGTTCTTCACCTTTGGCTGCTGTGGCCTTGACTACCTTGCCTTTTTCGAAGGTCAAGCGAATATCTTCAACCTCCTTGCCGGCGTAGATACCGGGAAACGAAAACCGGATTACACCTTCAATGGAGTCTTCAACGGGCGCGGTAAACACCTCACCATCGGGGAAGTTCATCTTGCCGTCACAGTTCTCCCAGGTTCTGCCCCTTACGCTAAGGCTCAGATCGGTATCCTTGGCTTTGATTTCCACGAAATCAATACCATTTAGGAACTCCACATATCTTTGCTGCTTGTCGTGGACCTCTTGCCAAGCCGCCACTGGATCGTCGTTGTTTAAAAGGCACGCCTCCATGACAAACTCAGCATACTCATGAAGACTCATGGAGGCCTCTTGGGCCAGGGCATGGGTGGGATAAAGGGCCACACACCAGCGCATCTCACCTTTAGCTGCCCGCTCCATAAATCGCTGATTGAGGGGAGCCATGGCCCGCTGCCTTAGAGCCATCTTGCTTGATTCAACATTGGTCAAGGCTTTGGTATTATAGTTGGCCATGATGCTGAGGAACGCGTCATAANTGCCAAAAGCCATTTCCCTCAAGGGTGATACGTACTGAAGCTGCTNATCGGAGGCATGGGTAAAATAAATATGGCTCAGGCCCTCCGGCTGCAGTTGAACTTCCGGATGGGCTCCCTTAAGGAGGGCCAGCCGGTATATCTCCTTAACCAATGGTGTTGCCAAATCAGTAGTATCGATGAGGAACTTATCACCGGCTTTTAGCTCCAATGAATAATCCACAAGCACTTCCGCCATCTTAGTTAGCCGTTGATCAATCATGTCTCGAGCTTCCTTTCCGTGGGTAGATTAGTTTCTTTGAGCCCTTTCAGGGTCTTTTGGGAGTATTCCCCAGGCAGCCCCTGATTCCTCCAGGAATCTAGAATGACAAGGCGAATGAGAAGACGACTGATTGACGAATCGATAATGCCCAAGGATCTCAAGAGCTAGGAGGTAGTGTCATCGATGAAAAACACAATGGTTGATCCTCTGGAGTATTACATAGAGCAAAGCCCCATGTCTGACCCCCGGGAGCATGCTCACCTATTTGGGCCGCTGCCGAAGGATACTCGGAAACTATGTGAGACTGTGCAAGGCCTTATGGTACACGTCTTTTGGCTCCAGCGATACGGACTCAAGTTAGCCAAAGAGCGCCAAGAGGAGGTACAGCTGCGCTACACATCCCGTAGGTTGGCCAAGATTCAAGAGATGAACCCAACTAGCCTCACCATCGCCCGCCCCCTACAAGACAGGATTTTAGGCAATTGCCGTGACTTCTCTTTGCTTTTATGCTCCATCCTGCGCTATCAAGGTATACCTGCCCGGGCTCGGTGCGGCTTTGCCACATATTTTCGACCCAATCACTACGAGGATCATTGGATAGTGGAGTACTGGCACGAGGGAAGGCAAGACTGGGTGGCGGTAGACCCGCAACTAGATGATTTGCAGTGCGATGTTCTCGGGATTGACTTCGACCCATGTGATCTGCCTAAGGGAAAGTTCATACCTGCGGGTATGGCTTGGCAGATGTGTCATCGCGGCCAAGCAAACCCCGACTCCTTCGGTATCTTCGATATGCATGGCCTGTGGTTTATCCGAGGGAATCTCCTTCGGGATATGGCATCTTTAAACAAGATCGAGCTCTTGCCCTGGGACGTGTGGGGTATCATGAAGGTGGAGGATGATGCTTTGTCTGACGGCGACCTGGCGCTACTGCATAGAGTATCAGAGCTAACCTGCCGAGGTAACCAAGGGTTTGCCGAAGTAAGAGCCATCTACGAAGCAGAGCCTAGAATCCGGGCTCCACGGGTTATTACCAGCTACACCGATAATGGGCCTATAGAGATTGAACTGGAAATATAGGCGGGAATCTAGACCCTTTTGCAGGTAACGCCGGAGAACTGTAGAACTATTCTATATACGAATTAGTACCTGGTACTAAAATGCGTGTAAGGGGGCGGTGTCGTGTCTGTGAAGGGAAAAGTAGAGGTCAACGCTGAGCTCTGTAAAGGGTGCGGCCTCTGTATAGCTTTTTGCCCCCGGGATGTGCTAGGGCTTTCCGGTGAGGTAAACAGCAGAGGCTACAAGATTGTGGAGCCGGTTAGCCCTAGCCGATGCACAGGGTGCGCAATTTGTGCCGAGATGTGCCCCGATGTCGCCTTAACTGTATGGCGCCTGAAGCGTACTAAGGAGGCGGTGCTCCATGACTGAAAGCATGGGCCTAATGAAAGGCAATGAAGCCATGGCGGAAGCTGCCCTGAGAGCAGGCTGTAGGGCGTATTTTGGGTACCCTATTACACCGCAAAACGAGATTCCCGATTACATGGCCAGAAGACTGCCAAAGCGAGGTGGCATTTTCCTGCAAGCGGAAAGTGAAGTAGCTGCCATTAATATGGTGTATGGAGCAGGAGGAGCAGGGGTACGGGTAATGACATCATCCTCTAGCCCGGGCATCAGTCTCATGCAAGAAGGCCTATCTTATATCGCCTGTGCTGAGATACCTTGTGTCATCATTAACATGGTCCGAAGTGGGCCGGGTCTTGGTGGCATTTTGCCCGCGCAAGGAGACTACTTCCAAGCTACCAAAGGCGGTGGTCACGGGGATTACAAACTGTTGGTTTTGGCGCCCAGCACAGTGCAGGAGGCAGTAGATATCACCTATGAGGCCTTTGACTTGGCAGATAAATACCGCAACCCAGTAATGATCCTAGGAGATGGCCTCTTAGGTCAAATGATGGAGAGCGTCAGGCTCCCTAAGCCCGTGGGATATCTGGAAGAAAAGCCCTGGGCTACCACAGGATGCGGCTATGGTGAGCCCCGGGTGATTAACTCATTATATATCGAAGGCCCCATCATGGAGGAGCGGATCAGGCGCATTTTTCGAAAATATGCCCAGATGGAGCAAGATGAAGTCCGCTGGGAGGAGTATCTCACCGAAGATGCTGAGCTCCTGGTGGCTGCCTATGGAAGTACCGCCCGGATTGCCAAAACCGCCGTGGCCCGAGCCCGGGATAAGGGCATGGCCATTGGACTTTTCCGCCCCATTTCCCTATACCCATTTCCCTATGGAAAGCTAAGGGAACTAGCTGGCAGACTCAAGGGTATCTTGACAGTGGAAATGAGCATGGGACAGATGGTGGAGGATATCAAGCTGGGAGTAGAAGGGGCTTGCCCCGTGAGTTTCTACGGTAGAGCCGGTGGCATGATCCCCACCCCCGGAGAGATCCTCACTCAAATCGAGGCAATGTGGTCTCGGTTGCCATGAGCCCAGAGAGGGATTGTGAAGGGACGCTGCCGATAGTTGCTGGTTGCTTGAGTCATTCTAGTCCTTGAGGGAGGTTTGCCTATGGAGCTCGTTGCAGCCCGACCTGGTACTTTGACGGATAAGCCTTTTCACTACTGCCCTGGTTGCACCCATGGCATCATCCACCGGCTGGTAGCCGAGGTCTTGGAGGAACTCGATCTGAGGGGTAAAGCCATCGGCATAGCATCGGTGGGCTGCTCAGTCTTTGCCTATGACTATTTTCGCTGTGATATGCAGCAAGCTGCCCATGGACGGGCGCCGGCGGTAGCTACAGGAATCAAACGGACTCAGCCCGAGAGCTTCGTCTTTACCTATCAAGGAGANGGCGATTTGGGATCCATCGGTATCGGGGAGACTGTCCATGCCGCTAACCGCGGAGAGAACATCTCCATTATCTTTGTAAACAATGCTGTCTATGGAATGACCGGTGGTCAAATGGCTCCCACCACTTTGCTCGGCCAAAGATCCACTACTAGCCCTGGTGGCAGGGAGGCTAAAGCCCATGGTTACCCACTGCCGGTTGCAGAAATGCTCGCCACACTACCGGGAGTGGCCTATCTGGCCCGCACTAAGGTCACTTCCCCTGCAGGAATCCACACAACAAAACGAGCCATCAAACTAGCCTTTCGAGCTCAAATAGCCGAGCGGGGATTTAGCCTAGTGGAGATTTTGTCCACGTGCCCAACCAACTGGCATCTAGACCCAATAGCTGCCTTGGAGTTCGTAGACAAGGAGATGGCCCAAGTGTACCCTCTAAAGGTGTTTCGGACTTTCGAGTAAAGGAGGCCCCGCCATGGAATACGGGATCATGATTGCTGGTTTTGGCGGTCAAGGTGTGCTGTTTACCGGACGCTTACTGGCAGAAGCAGCTCTGCTTTCGGGTTATCAGGTTACGTGGTATCCTTCCTATGGGCCGGAGCAGCGGGGCGGTACCTGCAACTGCTCCGTGGTGATCGGCCATGGCCCTATAGGTTCTCCTGTCATCGATAGGCCCGATTACCTTTTGATATTAAACCGGCCTTCTTGGGAGCGGTTTGCCCATGATGTTGATGCAGAAGGGTATGTCATATATAACTCCGATGTAGTCAAACCGTCCCTCGGCGAGATCTCCGGCTGCCCCATTCCCATCCCCGCTTCCGAGCTAGCCGCGGAGGCAGGAGACGAGCGGGTCGCCAATATGGTTCTCTTCGGTGCCTTCCTTGGGCTTTTTGGGCAGATACCAACGGACCACGCCCAAAGGAGCTTGAGATCCCTAATCTCACCAAAATATGAGAATCTGTTGAATATCGATCTGAAGTGTATAGATCTAGGCTATGGATACGGGAAAAACCCGAAGGACTCAACATAATGACAGCCCTCTCACCAGTCTTTTGGCTCAGGCGTTTGGGCCAAGGAATTTGAAGGTTCTTACAAAGTCTTCAAGACAAGTCTTCTAAATCGGCAGGCCGGGCGGTCTTTGCTACCCGGCCTGGCTCCATTCGGTTATGGCACTTAAGGTTCGCTTCCTAACTCTTTAGATCTCAGGAATTACGATCTCTACTTCTTTGCCGCTGGCTGCGGATCTCAAGATCCCATCGATGACAGCCTGATTCCTTACTATCTGCTCGCCTGGTATGGGAGCAGAGCCACCGTCACGGACAGCTAAGACAAAGTCCCGCACTTTTTCGGTGAAAATATTGAAATCCCGAGGCACAACGGGAATGGGGCTCTCTGTCTGATGACCTCGTAGATCGTGATACAAAGTGATAGAGCCTACACCACCGTCCCAGGCTCCGCCCCAATTACCGGTACCGCCAGGAGTGCATTTCAGGCCGGCGTCCTGACCCAAGAAGAAGGTAGCTCCCATGGAATCCAAGTGCATAGCCCAAGATATCTTGAAGTACAAGACGATGTCTCCCTCGAGGCGGATAAAGGCCGTACCAAAGTCTTCTACCTGGAATTCTTCTGGCTCCCAGCCCCCGCTGTACTTAGGAGACTTGCCGAAATAATCACTGGAATGAGCTGTCACCGTAAGTGGCTTTGGATAACCCAAGGCGTTTAAGGCCATATCCAGTGAGTAGCAGCCGATGTCTGCAATGGCCCCAAAACCTGCCTCGGCCTTGTTGATGAAAGAGCCGCCGGGCATTCCCCGCCGCCGGCCGCCACCGGTCTCCACGTAATAGATTTTCCCCAAAATTCCGGACTGCACTATATCCCGAATCACCTGCATGTTCGGATCATAGCGGGGCTGAAAACCGATGCTGAGGATGCGATCAGCCTTTTTGGCCGCTTTAGCCATATTGACAGCTTCTTCCAGAGTGACACTCATNGGCTTTTCACAAAGAACATGCTTGCCGGCCTTCAGGCAATCAATGGTGATAAAAGCATGGGAAGCATTGGGGGTAGAAACACTGACGGCATCGAGCTCCAGCTCCTCTAGCATATCTTGGTAGCGGACGTAGCTCTTGGCCTTGGTGAACCCTTCTCTTTCTCCATAGGCAGCTGCCTTGCCTGGAATTATGTCACAAAGTCCCACTACTTCTGCTTCGGGAATCTCCCGGTAGGCCCTAGCATAAGCGCGAGCAATACCTCCCGTCCCGATGATACCGATACGAACCGGATCCTTTGACATATGTGCAACTCCTTTCTTTCTGTATCCCGCAAAATGCCGTTCTTCGGAAAAACCTGCCAATTTCTTAGTTCAGTCCTTACCTGGATTTTCCCTTCTGCCCTGGTGCTTTGCTCACGGGCACCTACGATAAGATGGCTCGGGCATCCTCACTTCATCGCTGCTGTATTATCGATCTGAGATCAACTCCTCCACAGCCGGGAGTGATACACCCTAAGACCACCGGTTTTGAAGCCCCAGTAGCCCTCGGCACATTAGCCGGCCGACCCCGGATAGTTTCATAGGCTAGTACCGCAAAGGCTATTGCCTCTTTAGCATCACTATCCACCCCATAGGTTTNGCTGGTTACTACCGGCACCGGAGCAACTCCTTCCCTAATCATTCTCATCAAGACAGGGTTGAGAGCTCCTCCACCACTGACTATGACTTCATCGAGGCCATCGGGTGATGCCGCGACTTCCATTAAGTCCTTCACGATGACATTGGCCGTAAAGGCTGTGGCAGTAGCCAACATATCTTCAGGCGATACACCCAGGGACCGCCACTTAGCCACGAGGTTCTCGGTGTACTCACCGCCGAATTCCTCCCGCCCACTGG
>JGI24708J26588_10002179_pt1 | contig 14954 bp, 18 predicted proteins | sample BioPla1DNA2_FD_26588 | JGI IMG/M metagenome (IMG submission 26588) | reverse complement strand
CTTTTCAAGTTTTGCTTTTATTTTATAAGGCAAAAGTTGAAACCATGAGGTGGGCAAGCGTTTTTGGTACTTTTTTCGCTAAAAAAGTACAAAGGGAATTGTTTAAGCCTTTAGAAAGGTAAAGTTTAATTTTGATAAGTGAAAACTAAATTAATCACTGTTCCTTTAAAATAAATCATCTTTTTGTTACTTTTCTGAAAAGTAAAAATCAAACAAGCACAAAACCTTAATAAAATCTTAATAAACTCACCAATCAAAGTTTTTATATTGACTTTTCAACCTTATTTATAGTACAATATTACAAGGATTTTATATAAAATATATAAGCTTTTTAAAAAAGGTGGTATTGTGAAAGATAAAATATTTATAGTAATTTTCAGTGTAATTATATTCATGTTGGGTCTTACTTTATTTTGGAGCCAGAATTTTATGGCATATAATTATTCGTATATAGTTTGCTGCTTGTTTTTAATAATATATTCTTTGCTATCGCCATCAACAGTAGCTTTAAAGGTTTCGCAAATAGTTGTTTACATATTAGTAGTAGTGGTGCAGATTTTATTTAATATCATGGTTATTTCCTCTTATACTGATAATGATTTTGTAAGATATGTATACCGTGCAATGGGTGTACTTGCGATTGCCGCACCATTTTTGATAAAAATAAAATTTTTCAAGCAATATATTTACCATTACCCTATTATAGTCGCAGAAATGCGTTCTGTTATGTCATATTCACAGCTGGTAACAAATCAGTTTGAAATAGCAGACAAGGTAAACATGATAAAACACGCCGGAGAAGTCTTGTCAAAGCTTCAGCTGCAAAATATTTTATATAACTTGCCAAGGCATAGTTCTTTTAATTATGTTAATAACGGTGTGCTGACCAGCCATTATTTCGATGCTGCATATGCAAACTTATATGATGAAAATGTTTATATAGTAATCACTAGGACAATGAGCTTACCTAGCGAGTTAATAGGTCTGTTCACAAATAGACCTTATAATCATGTGTCAATTGCCTTTGATAAAGAGCTAAAAACATTAGTTAGCTATAATGGCGGGCAAAGAATAGCTCCCCCTGGCTTAAATCCGGAAATACTTGAGATGATGATTAATAAAAAGGGAGCTGCTGTAATGATTTATAAACTTGAGGCAAGTTCAGAGCAGAAAAAGCAGATGATTGACAAAATAAAGCAAATTAACGCTCAAGGAAGTGCTTATAATATTTTAGGTCTTGTACTAAAGTTTTCTTATAAGCCTAATATAATGTTTTGTTCTCAATTTGTCTATACACTTTTGGCATCTTGTGGACTCGATTATTTTAAGAAAAAACCTATTCATGTTACTCCTATGGATTTTGTAGAAATGGATTATTACCGAAGGCTAGAATTTTTGCAGGAAATAAATTTTTCAGAGGAAGAAGCTTTAAAAATAAAAGAGCTTGTTTAAAAAGGAGTATTTGCTATGTTTGATATGATAGAAACAGGTAAACGTCTTTCAAAATTTCGGCGAAATGCTAATTTAACACAAATGGAGGTGGCTGAAAAGCTAGGGATAAGCTTTCAGGCAGTTAGCTTTTGGGAGAGGGGTAAAACCATGCCCGATTTATCAAACCTAGTTAGAATTGCTGAGATATATAATGTTAGTATAGATGAAATTTTAAATAATGAAAGGCAAATTTCTGCTATAAAAAATTTTATACACAATGATGANGCAGGCGATTTACTTGAAATTATATCTATTATGAAGCCACAGGATATAATTAGGGCGATNGAAAATTCTCAAATAAAGGTTGATAGATTTGAGCAGATTATTTCGGCAGCACCGTATCTTGAAGAAGAAGTTTTGAGCAAGCTTGCATATGCAAATGCAAATAATGTTGAGTCTTTTTCTCAGATTTGTAATATTGCATAAGGAGAAAATAATTGATAGCTAATATTAATTTTTTATGTACGGTGATTGGAATGAGATTTTAAATCGTGAGGATTGCGTAAATTATGGTATCGGTGGGCAAACAACAAAAGAGCTTGTAAAAAGATTTGATGATATAACCTCGAAAAACTATAATACAGTTGTCTTTTTATGTGGTATAAATGATATAGGAAGAGGATTTTCAACTGAAANAATTATTGAAAATTATAAAACAATGTTTAATCAGTTAAGAGAGAGTAATGCTGATGCAAGGATTGTTGTAATCAGCGTATTGCCAACGACTCCGGCGTTTTACACAGATTCACAGCATTTGATTGTAGAGCTTGATGAGGCATTAAAATCACTTGTAGATCAATATGATAATGCTTATTTTGCAGACGCATATTCAAAATTTGTTCAGGAAGATAAATATTGTAATCCCGAGTATGTTTTTGATGGATTGCATCCTAATGAAACAGGTTATGCTGTAATAGGAGATGTGTTAAAAGGATATTTGGCTGAAGAAGTAGCTGAGGAAAAGCCTGAAACTTCAGATGAAGAAAATAATACAACAAGCGATAACCAAAGTAAAGAGCAGCCAAAAGATAATGATACTGATAATTCAAAAACAGGGATTGCTTTAACAGGTATAGGTGCATTGGCGGCGATTTCAATAGGTGGAATTGTAATAAGTAAAAAGAGTAAAAAATAGTATTAAAAAAGCTTGCAATTTTGCAGGCTTTTTTTAAAAAAAGTCACACATTTATCATTTCGATAAATGTGTGACTTTAATTTATTTATAATAGTAGCTCAAGGGTGAGGCAAGCCATCACGATATGCAGCCATAATTGATTTAAATACTTCGCCATTTGTTGGAGGAGTCCATGTAATAGCATTAGCACCGGCGTTTATAGTGTCGATTATAGTTTGGCTGTTTGGACCTCCCGTTGCAATAATAGGTACATCGGGGAACTGCTTTCTAATTTTTTCTACAAGTCTTGCTGTATTTGAGGCAGCAGAAACATTAAAAATATCCGCACCTGAAACAATCCTTTTTGAAAAATCCTCATTTTCTGATACAACTGTAATCACCACAGGAATATCAATTGTGTTTTTTACGAGTGTTAAAACTTTATTTGCAGTAGGAGCGTTTAATACAACACCCATAGCACCTTGAAATTCAGCGTGCATAGATAGGTTTACTACTCTTTTACCTTGTGTCAAACCACCTCCTACACCACAGAATACAGGAATATCAGCAGCAGTCATTACAGCTTGAGTAATGACTGGCTGAGGTGTAAATGGATATACAGCAATTACAGCATCGGCATTTACATTCCTTATTATGCAAATATCCGTTGTAAAAACCAAAGATTTTATCAGCTTTCCCATAATGCGTATGCCACTAGCCTTGGATATTTCCTCAGGTACTTTTAGCATGAATTTTCTTAGTGTTCCGTTTATTTCGGGCGGTGTTTTATTTACCATATATCCTCCTTTTTTATCTTTACTTACGCTTTAATGATTTTAATCAATATAACCGTAAATTCCTCTGACATGGACTTCCCCAGAATTTACAGAAAAAACTGTTCCGTCCTTTTTACATATTAAAAGTCCGTCATTATCAATATCAATAGCTTTTGCGATAATTTCCTTATTAGATTTTTGTATCTTGACGACTTTGCCAAGGGTTGCACTCCTTAGCTTGTATTCTTCTTTTAAAGACTTAAATCCTGTTGAAAAAACTTCTTTTAGATTTAAAATCATCTTATCTAAGACAATATCTTTTGAAATGCTCTTGCCCGTAAGCGTAAGCATAGAGGCAGCATGAGGCAATGTGTTATTATCAAAAAAAGCTTGATTTTGATGCAGATTTATGCCTACTCCACAAATGATATTGATTTTACCGTCGAAAATAATACTTTCACACAGGATACCACAAACTTTTTTATCATAAGCTATAATATCATTGCTCCATTTTATATATATATTAATATCATATAGCTGCTCTAATGCTCTGCATACGGCAATAGGTGTGAGTATGGCAGCTTGTGTCGGATTTTCCATATCCCTTATAAGAAATGAAAATGGCAACATTCCATAATCAGCCTGCCAGTCACTTCCTAGCCTGCCTCTGCCTGCATATTGTAGCTCTGCAGTAACTAAAGTGCCATTTTCAAGCTTGTCTAGATTTTTCTTAATATATTTATTTGTAGAATCAATTTGAGGAAATCTAATTATATTTTTTCCTATAAAATCAAAGTTCATAGTTAATCTCTTTTTATCTCTACGATTTTCATATCGATAATGCCATTTGTATCTATATTTATCACTCCGTAAGAAGGCTTAAGCCGATTTCGAGGGCTTTCTGGGCTTCCAGGATTCATTACATATATACCGTCAACAACATCCGTCATATAAATATGAGTATGACCAAAAAGAGCTATTTTGCACTTTTCTTTTTTGGCATTATATAAGAGTAAATCAAGGCTATTAGCTACATCTAGCTTATCTCCATGGGTGCAGTAGATTTTATAGCCATTTACACCGATAACAGCAGATTCTTTCCAGTCGCCAAAGTCGCCATTTCCTTTTACAAATACAAATTGCTTTCCAAAGGTTTCGTTTCTTACATCAAGAAACTCATTTTCACCATCACCTAAGTGTATGAATAAATCGGCATCAGGATTAAGCTCAACAATTTTTTTTAAGATATGATAATTGTGATGAGTATCACTTGTAACAACAATTTTCATTTTGCACACACCTTTTAAGTCTAATTTCACTTATTATAGCATAAAATTGAACGAAACGGAATACCTTTAGAAAAATTTTATGGAGGCATTTATGAATGAAAAGGCTTTAGAGAGTATATTAGAAATGGCGAGTAAAAAGCTTGGAGTACCTATTGAAAAGCTTAAGTCTACGGTGGAGGCAGGTTCTGTCGATGAGCTTGCAAAAAATTTGAAGAAAGAGGATAAGGAAAAACTGAAAAGTATAATGCAAAATCCTAAGCTAGATGAACAGATAACAAAAAATCCTGATATTCAAAATATGATAAAAAAGCTAGATGATTAGGAGTGATTATGGAAAACAACGGGAATATATCCGATATGCTTGAGCAGATTCTTTCTACCGAGGAGGGGAAAAAGGCATATGAACAGCTAAATCAAATTTTTGGTGAGGAATCCTCCGGATTTGGAAATATTTTTGGAAATGAAAATCAGAACAATCACTCGAATCCTAATGATGAAAAACATAATGGGGGATTTTCAGGGATAGACCCAGAAATGATGCTTAAGTTTGGGAATATATTTAAGGAAATGAATAAGAATGATAAAAATACGGAATTGTTAAAAGCGTTAAAGCCACACTTAAGAGAAGAAAATCAGCATAAGGTAGATAATGCAATGAAAATAGCAAGATTAATTTCAATGTTCCCTCATATTAAAAAAAGCGGAATGTTTGAGGGATTATTTTAAAGGAGGATATGATAATGCTTTGGGATACAAATATGACAATGGAAGAGCTGAAAAGGCGTCAGGAGGAATATAAAAGGCAGGCAATGGAAATGGCAAAAAAGTCAAGGACTGCAACGCCTAAAGCAGACTTGAAATACATTGATTTAAGCAGGAATGACGATGTAAGGGTAGAAGATTTTTCAATTAATTTGAATAAAGAGGAGATTAAAAATAGAGATGCTGAAATTAATAATATTAAACTAGAAAAAGATATAGGCGATGAATCGGCTCAAAAAAAAACGGCAATCGAGCTACAAACAAGCCCACAGCAACAACAGAGCAAGAGAGCCTACTGGATTCGCACGCACACAATTCAGCACCACGTCAGCCAGCTCAAACAAATCAGCAAGCAGCAAAGCAATCCGAACCCCTCAACCAACTTCCCGACAAAATACAGCGAAAAGCTACTCAAGTCATGCCCGACAGCCAAGAACAGCCACACACAACGCTTACGCAGCACAGCGGCAGTTTCAAGGATACGATGAAAATAAAACCACCGAGTCAAAATCAGCCTATTCAAAAGGCAAAAGCAATAAAGCAAGCGGACAATTCAATCAGCAGGAGAACGCCCCACGCACAGGATTTTCAGCAGCAAATGATTCAAGTAAAGAAGCCTCAACAGCAAAAGCCACAGGCAATATCAACGGTGGAGAAAAATCAGCGGGATTCTCAAGGTTTGCAGGTGATGATGAAGGTGGAAAATCAAAAGGTGGCGGATTCTCAGCAGATTTTAAAGCCACAGCAGGCTTTGGAAAGCACGGCGGACATACAGATGATGAAGGCGAACAAGGAGCTGGTGAAGGACTCGGAGGATTCTCAGAATTTTTCTCAGGACTAGATTTAAATAATATTATAAATGACATATTTTCTGATAAGGATAAAATGCTTATTGCCATGATGCTTTTTGTCCTGTGGCGGCAAAAGGCGGATATAGCGATATTAATAGCTTTAGGTTATATCTTAATAGCATAAGTTTAACACAAAATTACGATTGAAAATCCTTAAAAAACAATTTAAAGCTTCGAATTATGTTTTTTCACGGGCTTTTTGAAAGGGTGTAATTTGTGATTAGCATATTTTTATAAAACTTTTATAAGGTCGCTTTAGAAGTTCACTTGAAAATATATATTTTTTGCTATGTTTTTAAGGCGAATTGCTATGCAGACTTTTCAGGGGGTGCTACTTTAGTGACGAAAAAAAATACCGTGACGGACTTTAATCAAGAGAGATGTGTTATGTTGGGGCAGTACATTGTGGATACTAATGCTACTGTGAGAAGTACAGCAAAGAAGTTCGGAATAAGTAAAAGCACGGTACATCAGGACATAACCACAAAGCTTGAAAAGGTATGCCCACAGCTACATAGTCAAGTAAAGGAAGTCCTTGAAAAAAACAAGCAGGAACGCCATTTAAGAGGTGGTGCAGCTACTAAGAAAAAATATGAGGCACTGGCTAAAAGAAACGGCAGAAAATAAATATTATTTTTATGGAAAAATATCCTTTACTCCCAATGCTTGTTTTAATAGGCTTTGGGAGTATTATTTTATAAAAATATGAAATATAACAAAAATAATGTAAAATTTTGTGCAAAAGTCCATTGTTTTCTATGTTGAAACACTGTTATTTATTTGCTATAATGTTAGTTATCATATGCTAATATATGACTTGGTAACACTTGCTTTGTGATTAAATACCAATGCAGCTAAAACGTTTAATTTATCTTAATTAAATTATAAACTTCATTATTGTAATATCCACTAATTAGCTATGCTTAATTATACATGGGAAAGGTTAAATAATATGGAAAAGACTCTTTACAGTGCTGAAAATGGCAAAATCTATAAAGTTTTGAGAGTGCCTAAAATCGAGTTGCTATCCAGTATCGGAATATTTAAAAATGTTACGATAAAAAAAGAAAACAGCTATCGCTTGGGAGGGCCTGTTTCTATTTCTCTTAATACAAGAAAAATTGCTATCGGCAAAGAAATTGCGAGNAAAATCCTTGTTGAGGAGGTGGAAGCATGAGTTGTCATGAATTGCTTGAAGATAAAAAGATATTGAAAATTGATAATAAAATCCTGNTAATGGGCCCGCCAAATGTAGGCAAAAGCGTTTTCTTCTCGGGATTTACAAACATACATGTAATGAGCTCTAATTATGCGGGTACAACTGTTTCCTATATGAAGGGTGATTATACAGTAGATGGTGGAAGGTATAGTCTTATAGATGTTCCAGGTACATATTCATTATCAGCGACATCAGAGGCTGAGGCTGTTGCTGTGCAGTTTATGAACAGTAATCCTTTAGCAGTGCTATTTGTTTTTAATGCCGCCGATTTAGAAGGAAGCATAAAGCTAGCTTTAGAGGTGCTTGATTATGGTATACCAGTTGTTGGAGCACTTAATTTATCAGATGTTGCCCAAAGACAGGGTAAACAGATAAATGTTTCTCTTTTGGAAAAAGAATTAGGAATGCCAATAGTCACTACTGTTGCAGTAAAAAGAATAGGCTTTAGCGAAATTACCAAAGAATTGGGCGAAGAAATTAAAAAGATTGGTGATAAACAGACCGCTTGTCCTGATTGTTCCAAATGCTCTGGATGCGGTAATTCTAAAAAGATTTTAGATTATTGGGAAAGGGCAAAGGAAATTAATGCTAGAGTGGTTAAGGATATAAATAAAAAGCCTAGTAAGCTGGACAAGTTTGGTGATGCTCTCTTAAAGCCATGGCCGGGAATCCTACTCGCTATTTTAATAATTTTAGTGAGTCTTGGCATTGTAGTAGGTGCTGGAAAAGCATTAAGAGCAGTTATTTTATTGCCTTTTGTAAACTTTATAGTCGAAATGTTTGAAAAGCTTTTTTCAAACTTTAATATGCCTGAGATTTTACATAATGTTTTGATAGGGAATTACGGTATCTTTAGGATAAGCTTTGAGTGGATTTTAGCACTTGTCATGCCTTATGTGATTTTGTTTCAATTGGTTTTTTCATTTCTTGAAGACAGTGGTATACTACCAAGGATGGCAGTGCTATTTGATAATATAATGAGAAAGCTTGGTGTACAGGGTGGAAGTCTTATTAATATAATGCTAGGCTTTGGCTGTGCTGTGCCTGCCATTATTGGAACAAGGACTGCTACAACACGAAAGGAAAGGCTTATTGTCACTTCAATAGTATGCTTTTCAGTGCCTTGTATTTCTCAGACAGGTGCATTAATTTCTCTGTTGTCGGATTTTTCATTTTTTATGCTCCTAGCAGTGTTTGCAACGGGTGCAGCTGTATTTGTGCTTGTATCAATTATTACAAGTAAAATTCTTAAAGGTAAGGTTGACCCGCTTGTTATTGAAATACCTAATTTACTTATGCCTGATAGAAGAACTTATTTTAAAAAGTTTTTTGTACGTGTAAAGCAGTTTTTGATGGAAGCTGAAGGGCCAATGCTTATTGCCGTATTTTTAGCTGCTTTACTTGCAGAAACAGGACTGCTTGATAATGCAAGCGAGGTGTTAAAGCCTGTGGTTTCCGGCTGGCTTGGATTGCCTCCTGAAGCAGCTCTTTCCTTAATTCTTGGCATAATTAGAAGAGAAATGTCCGTTGCACCATTGTTGGAAATGAACCTATCAGCTTTGCAAATGTATGTAGGTGCTGTTGTTTCACTTTTATATATTCCGTGCCTTTCTGTTTTTGGCATTTTGGCAAAAGAATTTAGGACAAGGGTAGCTGTTGCGATTGTGGTAGGAACTACTGTTTCAGCAATATTATTAGGTGGCATATTAAATCATGTAATTTTATTTATTCAATCAATATTTTAATTACTTAGAATATTACAATTAGTTGCAAGGGGATTTATCATACTTGGAAATGTTCTGTTATAGCAAACATTAAGAAATTCTTAATATTTTTTTAAGAATTATTAATGAAAGGTTATTGACTTAAATTTAACAAAGAGTTAAAATATATTTTAGAGTGTTTTTATTATGTATAAAGGGAGAAAAAATTTTGTGGATTACTAAATTTACACAGAGAGTGGAAAATTGTGCTACTAAAAGCAAGCTGCTGTATAATACTATATCCTTGTATTATCGCTTTTTAGTCAAAAGAGAGGTTGAGCTTGCTGATATTAAGGCGACGGACAATGTGCTTTGCATAGGCGGAGGAGTATGTCCTTATACTGCAATTCTTCTTCATAAATATACTGGTGCAAAGGTCACTGTGATTGACAATGATGCATCTTGTGTTAGAAAATCAAAGAGATTTTTAAGACGAATGAAGATTGAAAACGTACATATAAAGTTATGCGATGGTAAGTGCGTTTGTTGTAATAATTATTCAATAATACATATTGCTATGCAAATATCACCTAAAGAGCTTGTTGTTGATGAAGTTATCAAAGGTGCTAAAAATGGAACGAAAATTTTAATAAGACGTCCCAAAAATATGGTAAAGGAATTGTACTGCAGTGATAATAGCTGTGAATATTGCTGTGATTTTGTAAAGCATAGTATTTTTTCAAATGTTGATAATACAGGTATGTGCGTAGTGAATAAAAAATCTGCAGGCGAGTTGGTTAGTGCTGTATAATGAGTGAAAAAGAAAAAAGCGTCGTTATTGAGAATGGTGAAAAGAAAGCAAAGCATTTTCGCTTTAATTGGAAAACAGCAGTTTCTATTATAGCATTAGCTGTTATAGTATATATTATTTCAAAGACTGATTTTTCAACTATAATAGTACAGATGAAGCTTTTGCCCGTACATATAATATCAATTTTAATTTTACTGCAAATAATTACTCAGCTAGCTTTAAATTATCAGTGGTACAGAATTCGCAAGGTTCTAGGGCTTAAAGCGTCTTTTTTCAGACTACTTGCTATAAATGCGTATGGAATGGTTGCTGATGCTGTTACACCGGGTGAAAAGGTTGGCGGAGAGGTTGCTAGAGTAGTGCAAATGAATAGTATGCTAGGCTATGATACAAAGCAATCTACATCTATTGTTACTATACAAAAGTCGCTTAGCCTTACTGCCTTGGTTGTTTTAAACGGTGTGGCAGTAGCTACATTATCATCTCATATTGATTTTTTAAAGCCGGTTTTTACAAGAATAATTTTATACCTTATCCTTGGTGCTTTAACTGTTTTCTTTATTTTTATGCTGTTTTTTACAGACCGATTAAATGTTTGGGTGCAAAATAGGAAATCTGAAAATAAAGTTATGCTTTGGTTTAAAAACTGGATGAATAGATTTGCTGAAGATACTAAGGCGATTAGTGTAAGAAAAAGCGAATGGGCAATACAATTATTACTATCCTTTGTCATTTGGATACTATTCCCTGTTAAGCTGATTATCCTAGTATCACAATATGGCAAGGTAGGTGTTTTTGTGTTGCTTGCAGCTACCTTTGTTTCATATTTTGCAGCGATGATTCCACTTTTGCCGGGAGGATTAGGAACATTTGAAAGTGCTATGAGTGGAATTTTAATAGTATATGGGCTTACAATGCAGGAGGCTGTCGCTGTAAGCTTGATATTTAGATTTGTTACATTTTGGTTTGTTGTGCTGTTTAGTCTTTGTGTTATTGCAGCGTGGAAAATTAGTCAATATATAAAAAGGAAGAGAAAATGATTACTCAAAAAATAAATAGAATAGTAAAGCACATACCTAATTGTATTACAGGTCTTAATATGATGCTAGGACTTAGTGTATTGTTTGTTAATATTAGTCAAATCGGTAAAAATTATCTTTTTACCTCATGTATCATGATACTTATTGCCGTGCTTTTAGATTCTATTGATGGAAAGGTGGCAAGGCGGCTTAATGCAGTTTCATCTTTAGGAAAGCAATTGGATTCATTTGCTGATTTTGTTTCATTTGGGATAGCTCCTGTTGCCATTTTACTTACGCATGAGCATTTTCGGAAAATGGGATTGGTAGTATATGTTAGTGTAGCTTTATATGCTATTGCGGGTGCTTTTAGGCTTGCTAGGTATAATATTGGTGATTATAAAGATTTTTTTGAGGTACTGCCTATCACTGCAGCAGGTTGCATTTTAATATGTCTTGATATTATTTTACATTTTACTAGATTGGCTGAAAATGATATTGTTGTTTTTATCATGACCGTTGTTGTTTTAATACTTGCTGTTATGATGATAAGCAAGATTAAGGTTTATCGATTTGGAGAAAGAAAAAAAGAAAAAGTAAAGGCTTGAAATATATTTTTTTAAACTTTGTCCTCCGACTTTTGCAGGTTGGGGGCTTAATTATGATTTTTTTATAGATTTTTTGTTGTGTAAATATTAATTTTGTATCAATTTAATTACAAAAGTATTTTTCATTTGACTAAACAGCTGAAAAATGTTAATATATATTATAGAATGTATATTGAATTATTTGGAAGTTTAAAGGTGCTTGAATGTTCGCAAAATTTTTAAAAAAGAAAAATGATAATAAGGGTATAACTGGAAAAGANCTTATTAAGTTGCACAATACACCGATTAAATANGCCTCAAAACGTAATGACGAAACCTATAAGGAAGAGATACTTGGAAGAGAGGGTACAATAAATGTTATTGATAATGAGATATTTGTTGTATGCTCGGGAAAATATATCTTTAAATCTGATATTTATGAGGCTTATGCCTCAAGCTTGATGAGTGGTAACGGCTACGTTCTTCGCCGTATGGGAAAGGATAATAAAAAGACGGAGGTCACCGTCTTTTTGGCTGAGTATTTAGGCTGAATTTGGGGTGTCTCATAGTGACTTTCAACTGGTTAGGTCCTCTATTAGCTCTCTTAGTGCATCACTTCCTTGCACCTCTATTCCTTTTTCTAAGGATGCAATATCTTCTTGTGGCAAGACAGTTGTCATTGTGTCTAAGACAACAAAAGGCTTTGCTTCATTTTTTAAAAATATTGCGACTTTTCCCTCATAATCCTTTACTACGAAAACAGTTGAGCTATCTTTTTTAATATCTCCAAGTGAAAAAGCTTTTATAGTATTTGTGCTGNTTTGAATGAATAAGAATGTCAGCACAGCTGTTATTATTGCAAATANAATTGATATTAATAAATAATTTTTCTTTTTTATATAAAACATAATTTCCTCCTCATATAGTCTTTATAACAGTATCAGCATTTGATAAAAAAATATACATAAAAATTACTCTTTCAAAGAAAGGGACGACAGTATGGCACAATCTTTTAATAATTTTTCTAAAAAGGCAAAGGGCATGATGAAAAAGAAATATGTGAAAATAAAGCCTGAAAAGCCTCAAAAGGAAAACAAACCCAGCAGTAATACGAAATCAAAAAGCAAATCTAATGCAAAAAAGGCTATGTCAATTATTGGCACGTCTTTAGTTGTTATGTTTTTGATTATAATTGTTACAACAGCTATTGTAGGTACTGTTGTAGCAACTTATATTTTACAATATTCAAATGAGAATTATGGCGATGTTAATTTAAAGCAGATTGATGTTGAGCTTTCCACCTTTGTTTATGCAAGGGATGAGGAAGATAATCTGGTTGAGCTTAAAAAATTATCTAATAATGAAACAAGAATATGGGTAGATATTAGTGAAATGCCTAAGCACTTGCTTGAGGCGCTTGTAGCTACTGAGGACAAGCGTTTTTATGACCATGAGGGTGTGGATTGGTATAGGATTGTGGGTGTTGCACTTTCGAGAAGTGGGCAGGGTGGCTCTACTATAACTATGCAGCTTGTACGTGATATTACTAATGATAAGGAGATAAGCGAAGAAAGAAAGCTTAGGGAAATTTTCCGTTCATTGTCACTGGAGGAGCAGTATAGTAAGGATGATATTATCGAAGCATATTTAAATAGGATATGGTTCGGTGGGGGTACTATTTATGGTATAGGTGCAGCTGCGGATTATTATTTTGATAAGCAGGTGAGTGAGCTGACTATTGCTGAATCGGCTATGCTGACAGGGCTTATTAGAAATCCTTCAAAATACAGCCCTTATGTCGATTTGGGTGAATCAAAAAGACGTCAGCTTTATTCTCTTTCTAATATGTATGATCAAGGCTTTATCAGCACTGAAGAATTTTATGATGCGCAGAATGAACAATTGAAGTTTAAATACCCTGTTGAGGGAGATGCTTATGGCTATTTTGATGAGCGTTATTATGCTGATGATGAAGATGATGCTACCACACCGTCAGAAGATATTCCTTATGAGGCATATAAATTCACTGATTATAAGGTGACGACTGATTGGTATATGGATGCTGCAATAGAAAGTGTTATCCGTGATTTGATGGATAAAAGGGGTGTTTCATACCAAACAGCGAGAGAAGAGCTTTATTCCGGGGGATATTCTATTGAATTAAATGTTGATTTAGATATTCAGGCAAAGCTGAATGAGTTTTTTGCAAATCCGTCAAATGTTCTTTCAAGCTATGATAAAAAGGCACAGCCTGAGGACTTGCTGCAAACCGCCTTTGTTGTTATGGACTATATGGGAAATGTAAAGGCTGTTATTGGTGGTTTAGGCGAAAAGCAGGGTAATTCAGTGCTTAATCGTGCTACACAGAGCTATCGTGCAATTGGTTCGACAATCAAGCCTATTTCAGTCTATGCACCTGCTGTTAATATGAATAAGCTTTATTATTCTGAGCTAATAGAAGATGCTAAGATAGAAGTACCCGTTGACCCTAATGACCCAGATGGTGAAAAAATGATGTGGCCTAGTAACTATGGAAACTGGGGTGCTGATGGGAAAAAATATACTNCTTGGCAGGCTGTTCAGCAGTCAATAAATACTATTGCTGTACGAATTATGGAGTACAAGGTCACTCCAAAGGTAGCGTACGAATATTTATCGCAAAGATTAGGATTTTCCGATTTAGACCCTGTAAATGATATTGCATTATCTCCTATGTCTTTAGGTGCTTTGACAAAGGGTGCAAAGCTGCATGAGCTTGTAGCTGCTTATCAGATATTTGGAAATGGCGGTATCTATTATGAGCCATATTTATATTCAAAGGTAACAGATTCTAAGGGCAATGTTGTATTAAGTCAAAATATTGTAGGTATTAGTGCGATTGACCCTGATTCGGCATGGATTGTAAATAGAATGATGTATCATGTTGTAAATGGTAATTATGGTACGGGACGAAATGCAAAGCTAGGAAATGTTGAGGTTATNGGTAAAACAGGTACGGCAAATGATATGAGTACNCTTTTGTTTATGGGGCAAACTCCTGAATATGTTGCAGGTATCTGGATAGGATATGATGATAGTGAAAAGGAAGTAAAGAGCGGATTTAAAACATTGGCAACTGTATGGAAGAATGCTATGAGCACATTTGTAGATACAAGCCAAAAATCAAAGTTTACTGCTGATACAACTGTTCAGGTTTTGCAATATTGTACTGAAACAGGACTTATAGCATCTGAAACCTGTCCTCATACAGCGACGGGATATTATAAGCAGGGGGATATTCCACCTTTCTGTACAAAAGATCATTAATTAATATTATTTACGTTGGTATGAAG
>JGI24708J26588_10002177_pt1 | contig 14965 bp, 13 predicted proteins | sample BioPla1DNA2_FD_26588 | JGI IMG/M metagenome (IMG submission 26588) | reverse complement strand
GTAGATTTACCACTTCCTGTAGGACCTGTAACAAGAACTATTCCATTTGGATGGGCAAGCATTCTGTTAAACTTAGTTAAGTCTTCCTCGGTAAAGCCCAATTCGCTCTTTGGTCTTGCAAAATCCTCCTTATCGGCTATACGAATAACAACCTTCTCGCCAAATACGGTGGGTAAAATAGAAACACGGAAGTCATAGTTTTTATTGTTTATTTTAAGAGTAATTCTTCCGTCCTGAGGTATGCGCCTCTCAGCTATATTAAGTCCACTGATTATTTTTACTCTGGCAACCAGTATGGGGTGAAGCTTTTTATCATGCTTTGTAATCTCAACANGCTTACCGTCAATTCTGAAGCGAACCATAACGCAGTCTTCATAAGCCTCAATATGAATATCACTGGCTCCCTTGCCTACAGCGTTTTTGAATATCATATTAAGCATTCTTACTATAGGTGCATTTTCTACATCATTAAAGTTGATGGTTGTTTCAGACTGCTGGATTTCCTGAACCTCAACCTCGATTTCTTCCTGAACCTTCTCCATTTCTTCATCGAAATCGACTGCTTGTTCTTCTTCCAGCTCTTCTTCTATTTCTTTATCCTCTTCTTCATCCTGAGGATAATACTCAAGTAACAGATTAGTGATAATCTCAATATCGCCTAATAATACTTTAATATCATGTCCTGTAGATAAACGAAGATCATCAATTGCAAAAATATTAAGAGGGNCAGCCATTACAACAGTTAAGGCTCCATCCTCAACCTTTATAGGAATGAGATTATGCTTTTTGGCAATTTTTCTTGGTGTCAACTGTATAGCTTCTTCTGAAATCGGACATTTGTCTAGATCTATGTACTCTACCCCTANCTGTCTTTCAAGATAATGATAAAGGGTATCCTTATCTACAAATCCTTTGGAAACAAGAATGTTACCAATCATTCCCCCATTTGTTTTCTGCTCGTCTAGGGCTATTTCCAACTGTTCATTATCGATTACTCCTGAATCAAGAAGCAATTGACCTAATCTTTCTCTGAAAATTGTATCTACTTTTCTTAGCAGATGTCTTGGCCTTTTTAGGCTTTTTATCTCCAAGCTTGGGCATAGAATACTCAGGATCCTTAACTGGTGCTGCAGAGGTTAATTCTTCAGGCTGTAATGTTTCGGGCTGTACTGATTCAGGTTGTATTGATTCAGGCTGGACCTCTTGAACCGGTTCGGGCTCTATAACCTCTGGCTTTGGTGGAAATATCAAATCCAGTTTTTCCTCAAGCAGGGTTTCATCAACCAACACAGGCTTAACCATCATAGATGTGAGCAATTGTGCACTGTCTATAGCGAAAATGTTCTTTGGGTCCTTCATGCCAAGAAGTAAAACGGAGTCTTCAGTGCCGAGAGCAACCATGCTGAATTTGCGGCATATATTTTCTCCCAGCAATTTTGATGCTTTGTAAATATCTATCTGATATTCTGCTATGTATTCAATATCATAAGCCTCGGCATAGAGAGGCAGCAAATCCTTTTTAGATGCATATCCCAGATCTGCGATTAAATCTAGCAGAGGCTTATCATTCTTGTACAATTTGTTCTGAATGCTGCGAACCTGGTCTATACTGAGTACCTGATTATCAATTAACAACTGACTAAAAGTTTCATTAAAACCAGTGATAACAATACGCCTCCCTTAATAGTATTAATCAATAGCTAATAGTAATAAAAACATTACATATTAATTGCTATAAAGGAACTGTTTAATAAATATTATGAAAGCGCACAGGATGTAAACAATGATGAAAACTTTAGATGCATTATTATTTTAGTTTGATAACCATAACAATAGATGTCTTATCGAAGAAAAGCATATTAGGAATATACAAAGTGCAAATATATCCTCTATTATGGCATAAATTTACACTAATTGCAATATGTANGGGTATATAAATCTGCGTAATATATTGCAATATGTAAATACTCTTATATCATTCAATCAGCATTTTAGACAAAAGTCAATGGTTTTTGCAAAAACTGTCCTTCTAATATATAATTTAATACCACAATTTTCTAACATCAAAACTATTAAATTTATTGTTTAGCTAGAGATATTTTGATAAATCCCATTAATAAAATCCATAAAAAAGAGACAGGCTCGCCTGTCTCTTGATAATGTCATATTACAGTTATATGTAGGATGTGCAGTGATTATTCCCACTCAATCTCTTCCAATGTCTCACCTGAAAAAGTTTTTCCACCTACAAGATTACCATTTGTTTTAATTGTGGCTCTTCCGTTAACGATTTCATATACAGCCTCATTAGGTCCTGAAGGCCATGTAAGTATATATTCACCTGTTAATTGATTGGAACTAGTAGGAGCTTCTCCGTTATCGTTTTTGTATTGCTGGATAGCACTGTCAATAGTTTTTAGGTTTGCCTCAACTGATCTGCGCTCTGCATTTTGGGAAGCGTTCCTGTACACAGGAATTGCAATTGCTGTAAGAATACCTATAATTATAACAACGATTAGAAGCTCAACCAATGTAAAACCCTTTTGATTTTTCATGAATTTTTTCATTATAAAATGCCTCCTTAAAAAATTTAATTATTTTCGGTTTTTTCTTATATTGTTTTTATACCATAATTGATGGCAATTAACAACACTTTCTTTATCATAATACTTCAAAGTCCCTATTAGTGAAATCATTCTTTAAAACTACTAATATGATTCGATACTATGTTGAATACTGCTGCTTACTTTTATAATGAATACCAGAAGTATCAAGGTTGAATACAAAGGCTGATAACACAGGGGCTAGCGTGCTGAAATATCAAAGCCATCCTGGTCCTTTATTTCCACATCGCCGGCCATATAATGTCTAACACCTCCCCGTTCAATTATTAATGATTTTTCCAGGCCATTATTTAAAATGTTATTGCTAACATTTCCCTGCAAGTTAATTACCAAAACCTGTTCCCCGTAAATGTTTGAAATGTATGCATCCGATACCGTATGATCTTTAACCCTTATACGATATTTATCAACAGTATCCATTACAGGTTCACTAAATTTCACATATATAGTTCTATTATCAACAAACCTTGCACTTTCAATATCAAGTGAAAAGCCCTGTTCAATCGTAATATTTCTGAAAATGGGCCTGGAGTTCTTATATTCTGCATCCCAGGTTCTAAGGCCGAACATTGTGCCAGCACTGGCTGCAGAATCNGAAAGCGGTCTCGGTTTAAAGAGCTGATATGAGTTATTGCTTATTCCAAAACTATTATAAAGCTCCATATTAAATTCTGGGAAATTTCCAAACCACATTTCATTGGAACGGTTACCACTTTCGTCAATGAGCACAACCCTCAAAGTAATACTGTTATCCAGTTGCCTTTGAGTAGTTATTTCGATATTATATCTTCTCCTCCACTGTATAATTTTCTGCTTATCAAGTTCAGTATTATCATATTGCCATCTGAAATTCGAATTTCGAATTTCCTGAGGAGTGTAAATTCCATGTCTTTGATGTATGTTTTGATCATTTNGGCCATCAATAGAATGATGATTCTTTAGAACGCCATGGGTTATGAACCAGGGATTCACCTGACCATTTTCTACCTTTCTGATATAAAAGCCATTCCACCCGGGGTTAAACTGGAACATATATCCGCTATCTATATTCCTGTCAGAACCATTATTTCTTAATGTACCGTATAATAAAACTCCGAAACCGCTATCCGGTCTGGCTTCAGCATCTATAGTTATTTTATAGCTATCAAGATTATCAGCATACCCGGCAACATCCTTGAAAAGCAGCGAGCCTCCCTGTTCTACTCCGTATACATCATGGTCATATGTCATGGTCAGACTATACTCTGTCAGGTCTGAGTCAAGGATTCCACCGACAGAATATCGCGTCCTGTACAGAACCGAGGAAACAAAATCATCGGGAACAAGGTAATCTGGTAAACTCATAGCGTATATATCATTGATCATACTTCCCCAAAAAGTAGAGGTATCAATTGGAGGATATATTTTAATGATATTACCATATATATACTGGTTAGCAGGTATTTTATCCTTGGTAACCGGCATAACGCCGAACCGGACATATTTGCCCACAAGCCCTTGTGGAACAACATCTATACTTGTGGCAAATACCTTGGGATTTGAAAAATCCTCACTTTCTGAATATTGCCATTGATATAATGAATCTCCCTCATTATCAGGATTGGAGNGATTATTAGAGACATATGTATACATTCCCTCTAACAGCGCATCTTCACTGGGAATAAAGTTATTATCTTTACTATTAGTCTTTATCCCAACATTGGTTGCCGAGGGCTGACCTATTATTTCCTTTACTTCAACATTATAATCTACTGTTGAGCCGTCCTTTGCAACAACTGTAAAGACAAGTGGGTTGGTAAAATTGTAAGCAGTAACTCTGGGTATTTGTTCAATTCCATTGCCGATTATTTTTTCACCAGTATGTTCAATATGTGGTATCAGTTTTTTTACATCTGTTCCCGACTGAACATAACACACAATATCAAATTCGCCGGTAAAGTAGCCTTCAACGGTTTTGGGCAAACCGGGGTTTTCGTCAATTCTGAAGGCAAAGCGGGTTATTCTCTTTTCATTATCTGAATAGTAATAGCATATTACCGGCCCGCCGGCATCCTTATCAGTCAATCTAACATCATCGATCTTGTCGCCTTTAAGTAAATTTAATATCTGCACGGCAGAATCTGTAGAAAAATCCGAAAAGTCGGATGCAGTTGCTAGGCTGAAGGCCAATACATCATCCTTTGTTTTTTTGAAATTTAAGTCTGTAAACTGTATACCTATATTTAAGCTTCCAACAGCATCAACGGTATTGCCATGGCCAAGATAGTGCTTTAGAACACCACTGTCATCTAAATAGAAATATCTTTTGTCTGTATCGAATCTTGAGGGAATATCGGGAAGTATGATGACTTTATTTGCAAATCTTAATTCCCGGGTAATCAAATCAGAGGCAAGTTGCGCACTTTCCTGAACAGAATAACGGTCCTCACCCTTGCTGAAAGTATCCTGACCAAAGAACAGAAGACGGTATCCTATTGAGAGTACAACAACTACGATGGCCAGCACTACCAGAAGCTCTACTAAAGTAAAACCATTTTCTATTTTATATCTATATCTGTTTTTTTCCTTCATATAAATCAACCCATTTCTGTTTATAACTATTTTTCAGGTATAAACACATCGAGTTCAACAGAGTGTTCTTCTCCGTACTCTTCATTAAAGNTGATGATTTCTCCCTCAATTTTGAATAATTCAACNCCAGGGAATCTGATTGTTATCTGAGTGTCTGATTTTTCTGCACCTTTGCTGAATCTTTGCTCAATCTCTTGCTGAGCCAGATTTATGGCATTGTTTCTTTCGCCTGATTTCTGAATTCCTGAGTAAGAGGTGGTCAAAAGGGGTAAAAAAGCAACTGCCATAATTGTTAACAGAGAGATTGAAACCAAAAGCTCTACCAATGAAAAACCTTTGTTGCTTTTCATTTTATTGATCATCTTCCATCCCTCCACATTCCTTTAACATATTGCTTTGATCTGTCCTCAACCGAAGGCCATGTGANACCACTTAGACCATCGAATATATCGGGCGTAACAGACGCGGCCTCTGGAACATACTCTATAACAGCATTTCCGCCAATGCCAATCTTTCCGCCAATCATGGAACCAGTAAAAGTAGCATTTTCCATAAGATTAATTGTGGCTCCCGGTGCATATAGCAAGCCTCCAAAATTGTAACATGTAAATATTCCGGTTTCTGGCATGAGAACAACAAGTGAATCAATGGGCTCATGATAAAAAGGATGATTCATTGCTCCTCTGTCGATTTGTGAGAGAAATTCATTCTGACAATACAGGTAAACTCTGTTAGGGCCTTCGATAAGAACATGTCCGTATAAACGAACTCTTTCCCCCGAAATTATAATATCACCCCTACTTGTATCGAATATAATAGTGCCCTGGTATTGAACATATATGTCCTTATAGTATTTNGGGCTATTGCCATCAATACGATGCACATTACCAGGGCGAACATCAANATCATTATCATTTAGTTTAGGCGGGAATGTGACTCTTGGATAGTCCTCCCTGTTGGAATTCTCTATANAATCAAAATATATTGGCTGACCACCTGTGGCAAGCTTTCCCTTAGTTTCGACAGGACCTCCGACAACATCTGCATTTCCTGTTACGGATATTGAATCGTTCGAATTATCGGTGGCAAAAATTGCATTATTAAACAATCTGTATGGGGCGTCTTCCTCTTTTAATTCTAGAACGGCTGTGGCCATAGCACCTTCATAAGTTCCAGTGGCCTCAACAAGCACTATACCGTCTTCACGCATTAATCTTAAAACACAAGTTCCGCCTTTATCTCCTATTTCGAAAGGATCTGATGATTTATCGATAAGTCTGCTGATAGTATCGGTCAATTCGGAATAATTATCATTATTAAACACATATGTAGTAAATGCTTCTATTCCCGAGCGAGCAATATAATAGGCCTGCCTATTCCTGAATGAACGGTCGGAATGTGCTACACTCTCATTACTGTAGTGCCATATAACAGAACCAAGCATTGTAAATATGAAAATCACAATTAGAGTAATGACCATTGTCATGCCTTTTTGTGAATTAAGTTTCATCTCANATCAGCTCCAATCCAATTAAATAATTACTCGCAGCATTTCCTCCAATGTTGACAAGCCTTGCTTTACTTTGTTTAATCCATCCATTCTAAGTGTAATCATACCTTCTTGAATTGCTAATTTGCGAATGTCGTTTGTTGATGCTTCATCCAGAACCAATCTTTGCATTTTATCTGTTACCTGTAGAAATTCAAAAACCCCGACTCTTCCTCTATAGCCAGTATTGTTACAGGACAGACAGCCACCCGCCTTGTAAAGCTTAACAGATTCCTCACCTTCTAACAACGGAAAATCAGGCGCAATTTTAAGCAATTCTTGCCTACTTATAATATATTCCTTACGACACAAAGGACAAACCAGTCTCATAAGCCTTTGTGCTATAACACCAACCAATGATGAGGCTGTCAGGTATGGCTCCACACCCATCTCAGAAAGTCGTGAAATGGCTCCCGGAGCATCATTAGTATGCAATGTTGAAAACACAAGGTGCCCTGTCAATGCTGACTCAACTGCAATTTTAGCTGTTTCCCTGTCTCTGATTTCACCTACCATTATGATATCCGGATCACTTCTTAATATTGAACGAAGCCCTGATGCAAATGTCATACCTGCCTTTGCATTCATTTGAATCTGGTTAATGCCATCCATTCTTCTCTCAATAGGATCCTCAAGTGTAATAATGTTTTTCTCTGGTGAATTGATTGCAGCCAGCGTTGCATATAAGGTGGTACTTTTTCCGCTTCCAGTTGGTCCTGTAATAAGTATAAACCCATAAGGTAAACACATTGATTTATTGTATCTTCTAAGCTGAGATTCAGGAAAACCCAGCTCTGAAAGGGTGATCATCTTGCTGCTTCTGTTAAGTAGCCTCATGGTTACCCTCTCGCCATATGCTGATGGCAGTGATGCAACGCGGATGTCAATAGTATTGTTGCTTATCTTTACCGTTATTCGGCCATCCTGAGGGATACGCCTTTCGGCTATATCCATACCAGCCATAACCTTTACTCTGGATATAATCACTGGATGAAGCTTTAATGGCTGCTGGGTAATCTCATGTAAAACTCCGTCAATTCTGAAGCGTACGCGGGTAAATTTCTCCTGGGGTTCAATATGTATATCACTTGCCCCTGCAGTAACAGCATTGTTAATGATTTGATTTACCAGTATAACTGCAGGCTTTTCACTTATACCATCGTCAGTATTTTCCTCTTCATCCTCTTCTTCCTCTTGGTCGGGTACTACGATGGGCTGACTCATGTTAGAGAACTTCTCAAGCACCTTTGACAGTTCTCTGTCTTTTACTACTACTGGTTCAACCTCATATCCGGTAAGAAGTTGAATATCGTCTATGGCAATAATATCATCCGGGTTCTGCATTGCAACAATAAGCTTGTTGTCCTTTATGCCTATAGGAAGAAGCTTATACTTATTCGCTGTCTCGGGAGTAATCAGATTGGCATAGTTCATGTCTATTCCCATATCATTTATAGATAAAAAGGTGTAGCCTGTTTTAGCCGACAGTGCTGTTGCAATGTCTTCCTCNTTACAAGCCCCCAATGAAACCAGACATTGACCAAGCTTTACGTTCTTCCCTTTTTTGAGATTCTGTTCCTGTAGCTGTAATGCCTCTTTAAGTTGCTTTTCTGTAACAACTCCCATTTTAACGAGTTGTTCACCCAGAAATCCTGCTCCTGTGATAAGCCCCATATTTATCCTTCCTTTAACCATGATGCTGTTCATTTGTAAAACACATTAGCCGTTACACTGGCATTTATATTTCCTTCAAGGTCACCGTCACGCTGTAGTTGGATTTTATCTATTCTGAACAATCTGCGCCCTGAGGATAAATCATGTACGAACTCGGCTAATGAAACATATGGTCCTTTAAGTATTAAAGTAACAGGCATTTCCTTTATATCGCCGCTTCCCCCAGACTCACCAGTGGAATCCTCTTTTGAATTAAACCTAATATCAAAAAGGTTTGCTTCATTTTCCAATGCAACACCATTAACATAATTAATTATATCATATTCCTGTGCCTCCTGTGGAATCTGAGTTACTAATATACTATGGGCCTTCTCCAATTCGGGCTTTAATAACAACAAAGCTTGGAGCTCATCTAATTCAGCTTTGTTAGTCATATATACAGAATGTTCATTACTGATTTCGTCATTTATATTGTTCATTGATTTTACATTCTTAACAATAAGAATACTCAACACTAGTATAACAATACACGCCATTATCAATACTATTCTATTATCATTATAACGCTTATTAACCATTTATATTTACCTCCACAGGAAGTGTATAACCTGGTCCCTCATTAACAATAAAGTTAATTTCAAAACCTACAGTGCTATTTTTATCATCCGAGGTTTTTGAAGTATAATAGATTGTAATATTGGATATTTCTTCAACNTCTTTTAAGCTGACCAGCCATAAAGACACCGTTTCATAATTAGCAGCCGTTCCGACAATTCTGCCAGTACCTGTATTAGACTCGGGCTCATATTCTATACTGTAATCCTGTACGCTAATTGTAGGAGGGGCGGAATTGCCCAGTTGAACTATTAATTGGTCCCAGACAGGACTCTGCCCTATAGCATTCTTTACATCAGCTAGATTTTGATTTACCTCTTCATTAAGAGTCTTGAGTTCCGCCATGCTGTTAATCTGTGATCTCATAGCTGAATTTTCTGCTCTTAAGCCATCTAGCTCTGCACGTTTCCCCGATATTACAATTGCCAGGATAAGATATGCTACAAAAAGAACCGCCATAATAATCATAGAAGCAATAAGAGCAATACTGGTTTTTCGGACATTGCTATGTATCATCCGGTATTCTTTTGGTAACAGACTTACATTATACATTTGCATTTTCCTCCAATCCTCTTATGGCTAAACTAACGCATGCCGTATAATCAGATGCTTTAAAGCTATGTGGATTTTTAGAGAATATATGCTTTTCCAAATCTGTATATGGGTTTGGTATAGTAACAGAAAGACCTGTTGCCTCCCCTAATTTAAGGGAAACAAAGTTTTGCTTTGAGTTACACCCCAATACATATAGCTTATTAATGACTTCACCGTTTTGCATTCTAAAGTAATTAACAGAAGATCTTACTTCAGTAAGTAAAATATCCGAAATTATACTGGTTTCCTTCTCAGCAGATTTTGTACCTTCTTCGATATATGCTATCCACGCAGGGGATTGAACAATATTAACTGTTCTAGCCATTCCGAGTACGCCTCTACTAAATACCAAAACATTACCTATATCATTATTATATCCTACCAATGCAAAGGTTCCATCGCTACTGCTAATCAATGCAGCCCTACCAATTGCCAGCATCGCAGAATCAATTTCTTTTAAATTAACCCCGGCATCTTGTATAGCTATAATAAAATCATTAAGCATCTTCTTCCTTGCTCCAACCAGCACAACATTTATAAAATCGCCCTCTTCTGTAGATTTCTCACCAACAACTACATAATCAAGCTCCAGCTCATTTATTGGAACAGGGATATGGTCCTGCGCCTGGAACTGTATCATTCCCCTGACCTTATCGGCAGGAACCTTGGGAAATGATGCAAAACGCATAATGACATCCTGGTTATTCACGCCTAAAACTATGTCCTTGCTCTTAAATCCGTTCTCGGTAATAAGCTTGCGCAGACTCTCCGAAAAAAGCCTAGTATTAGCGACACGACCATCGATTACAACGCCCTCGGTTAGCCTTGTCCTTCCCCATGTTGAAACAGCATAGCCCTTACCGGAAGCCTTAAGCTCCACTGCTCTCATTTCACGAGAATCTACTTCAAGACCTATAACACCTCTGTTAACTAATATCATAATTTAACCTCCGGCTGATGATATTGAGGAGAAAATAGGTGCATATAATGCTATGAGCATTCCACCTATAAGAACTCCTATTACAATTATTGCAAGGGGTTGAATCAAGGCCTGAAGCCCTCTTGCTTCAGTTCTGACCTCTTGCTCATAAAACTCCGCAACCTTATTCAAAAGAGTAGGCAAAGAACCAGATTCTTCTCCAACTGCAATCATCTGTGTTACCATAGGAGGAAATACTTCGCTTTCTTCTAAGGTAGAAGCAATAGTTNTGCCTTCCTCGATTCTGGCAGCTGCCAATTGGACCGCTTCATTAAGAACCTCGCTTCCCGATGTTGGTCCGGCACTCATAAGTGCCTGTACAACAGGTATTCCTCCTTCAATCAATGTTGAGAATGTTCTTGTAAATTTAGCAATTACCGTTTTTAGTATAAGGGAACCAAAAATCGGCATTTTAATCTTATTCTTTTCCCAAAGCCTATGACCGACGGGACTCTTGGTAAAAAGTACTATAGCAGCGGTAAGTAATCCTATAACCAGTACCCATATAAGAGGGGATGATCTCAATGAATGAGAGACATTATATACAAACTGAGTAATAGCATTTATTTCAGTACCCTGAGGAGTAGACCTTTCAAATACGGGTACAAGGAATACTAGCATTACAAGAAATACAATGATTGNAAATATTCCAATAACCTTAGGATATGACAGGGCAGATTTAACATCATCCTGTAATTCTTTTTGTCTCTGAAGCTGTTCTGATAATCTCANCAGCGATGTTTCAAGGGTACCTCCCACTTCGCCTGCATTTATCATTGAAATATAGAGTTCATTGAAGATATCAGGGTAAGCACTAAAAGCATCGGTTAAATTCATTCCGCCCTCTACATTTCCCGCAATCGATTCCAAAGCTTCGGACAGGGTGGAATTATCTGTTTGTCTGCTCAAGGTTGAAAGTGCTCTTGTTACCGGAATACCTGAACTGAGCATGGCAGACAGTTGTCTGCTGAAAAGCGTCAACTCCTCAATTTTAACCTTCTTTTTGGATATAATAAATCTACTTTTGGTCTTTTTCGTCCCCTCAGAGAGATCAATAATTGAAAGGCCATTATCCTTGAGCCTATCGGTTGCTAGTGAATAACTTTCAGAAACAATCTGACCTTTTACAAGTTGCCCCTGTTTATTAATAGCTTCATAATTATAGGATGGCATTTACTAATCCTCCTAAAGATTTGCTTAGAAAAACGCATTGTGCATAATCCGTTCTACTTCAGTCTTATCTATGCAGTATTCTAGAACAGTTTCACGGTTTATTTTACCATTGTTATATAATCTAATTAAAGCCTGATCCATTGTTTGCATACCCTTGGAATGACCGGTCTGAATTGTCGAATATATCTGGTGTTCCTTTCCATCTCTTATCATGGTTTTTACTGCAGCAGTATCTACCATATATTCAACTGCAACAACCCGGCCAGAACCATCGATAGTAGGCAATACCTGTTGAGAAACAACTGCCCTTAATGAGTTTGCGAGCTGTTGTCTTACCTGGACCCGTTTTTCACTATCAAAGGAATCTATGATTCTTGATATCGTTAACGGAGCTGTTTGAGTATGTAAGGTGGATAAAACCAGATGTCCCGTTTCAGCTGCTGTAAGAGCAATGGATATACTTTCCTGATCTCGCATCTCGCCTATCATAATTATATCCGGGTCGTGTCTTAACACATGGCGAAGAGCTGCCGGAAAGCTGCGTGTATCTGTCCCGATTTCCCGCTGCCTGACTGTTGCTTTGTCATGTTTATGTAAAAACTCGATAGGGTCTTCAACCGTAACTATATTACATGCCCTCTTACTATTTATTAAATCTATCATTGCAGCTAGGGTTGTTGATTTGCCACTACCTGTAGGGCCTGTGACAAGTATCAGACCACGGGGTAAATCGCATAGCCTTTTAATGTCATTGGGCAGACCTAAATCGTCAAACTTTGGAACAGTGAAAGGGACAGCCCTGAAAGCCGCAGCCATTGTCCCTCTTTGATACATAACATTTCCCCTGAACCTGGCACAGCCCTGTATAGCATATGAAAAATCAAGCTCCCAATCTCTGTCAAGTGCTTCTTTTTGATAGTCTTTAACAACTGCTAAAACCATATCCTCAATGTCAGCAGCATTAAGACGGGGTGAATCAACAGGCTGCAGCAGTCCATTAATTCTGATACAAGGTGGTTTACCAACTACCAAGTGCAGGTCTGAGCCCTTTTTATCTACGGTCATCTTAAGGAGTTGATCGAGTGTATACTTATAACTACCTGGAATGTTAACATATTGCATGCTAATTACCTCTTATTTCAAAGTACTTCATAACAGTTGCCAATTAATTCAGTCCATCTGTTAAGGGAGTATCAATATAAATAATGTAATCCTTAAGTAACTTTACATTTTCAGGAGTTTCTTGTACATATAATACATAATGATGTTCATCAATATCTCTTGACACATTGTCCGAAATAGTAAAGCTGGTGGATGGTATACCTGTTAATTCAACAAGCAATTTGAGTCGATTTTTGAGGGTTTCCTTTCCACCCGGAGAGGGTGAAAAATCTATGGGAACCTTAATTTTTTCAGTCATAACATCAAGGTTGTGTATATATGATAAGACATAAACTTTGAAGTCTTGCGGACAATAAACAATCAGATCTCTTGAAAACTCAGGATAGTTTAAATAATTAATAGTTACATTTGGAAGTTCCAATACTTCAAGCCTTGTTTTTAATTCCTTGGCTGTAATATGGACTGTATCATATACAAAGATAGTACCATCACTTGTAAGGTCCTTAATATCAAATGCTTTAATTATCTCTTTAGCAACTGCAATATCTGATTTGCCTCCGGCAAGCCAAATCCTTTTTAGGCTTCTTTCAAAAGAAATAACATCAACACCAACAGACATTTGAGTTAAGATACTAATAATCTCTTCAGCAGATAAATATGTCAGTTTTACTGCAGCTATCTCAAATGAATTACTTACTGCATTTGCAGGTATGTCAATTTTTTTAATAATATTTTGTACTTGTGTTATAGTGGCGCTGTCTCCATAAGCCCATATTATCATTGGATTAGAATCTAGTACTATTCCTGTATTTATACCTACACGCCTTAGTAAATCATTTGCTACCTCAGCATTTATGTAATTAGTATTAATAGGTGTTAATAATAAGGCTGTACCGGATAAATCTGCAGAAGCATTCTCAGGCCTGTCTAACATATTAATAAGCTCATTGACCTTAGTAAGCTCATTACTAAAGCCCTGAATCCATATACCTTTTTGATTATTATCAAGAGTAACANATTTTACTGGGATATCTAAGGATTCTATTTGTGACGCTATAACATCAGAGGTTATGTATTTTAATCGGAAGCTGCTGATNGAAAGATTGCTGGAGAAATCTCTGCTTAAGGTAGCCCTGTCACCGACAATAANTGCGTTATCATCTTCTATGTAGGCATACCCTACAGATTTCAAGATATATTCCAAAGCAGTTTTTTGAGGTACATTCTGAATACTTACATCTATATGTGTAGCGTCACCAGTATATATAATGTTTTTATTCATATTAAGACCAAAGGCAGATAGAACATCGCGAATATCAGCATTTCGCATTTCTATAGAGATGGTGTCTTCAGTTGTTGCCGTTACTGGAGTAGTAATGAAAGCAGACAGGATGATTGTACTAATCAAAACAATAGCAATCAATGATTTGCTCAGCCTTTTTGTATTCAGCATCTGTATGAACCTCCTAAAATATTAGTTGCTTTCTGCCCCATCAGATATATTCAGGACAATAATACTATCTTCACCAGATTGTAAAGTAACAGTATCCAGTTCAATATCCTTTACGACCCATTTGCTGTCTCCTATAGCATCATTAATCTGTACTATGTAGGAAGAATCTCCCCATTCAATGATAGCTGTTGAGTTAATGTCTGCATAAACTATGCCGGTAAGATTCATCATAGAATCAAATGGATCATTGCTGATATTATCCTTTATGTTGGTATCTGTCCTTATTTTCTTGGGAAGAACCTCTACGCTTGGTTCATTTTGGTCAGAATTTTCTTGTGGCGAAGCNGATGGTGTAGAAGTAGGGTTATAGGCCGATATATCATCACTATCGAAGCCCCCGGATAATACAAAAATAAATAGAACCACAAGCCAAATCACCAATATAGGTAACAAATATTTAAGTGATTTATTTCTTTTCAAAAAACTTTTAAATGCTGTTTCTTCATTTTTTGTATTCTTTGACTTAACCGCCTTATTAATTATTAACACTCCCTTCTTTTATTTACTTTAATTGGTAAATAATGTGCACTAAGTAAGTTAATAACTGCTAA
>JGI24708J26588_10002174_pt1 | contig 14966 bp, 18 predicted proteins | sample BioPla1DNA2_FD_26588 | JGI IMG/M metagenome (IMG submission 26588) | reverse complement strand
GTTACCCCATACTTTCGCATAGGGTAACTTTTTAACATACTTTCATTACCACATAAATCTGTATCCTATGATACTAACCCCATTATATTTTTAATACTCTTATTAAAATAACTCAATTATAATGAGTTATTTTTTTGTACATTAATGATTAATTCAGTTAAATCTGATTTTCTTATATGCTTTTCTTTTGTATTAATACCTAAATAAAATGCATCTTTATCACCTAGAATTACAACAGATTTTTTAGCTCTTGTAATAGCTGTATATATTAACCTTTTTTCAAGCATAATATAATTCTCCATTGAAATAGGAAGTATCACTATAGGATATTCAGATCCTTGTGATTTATGAACTGAAATACAATATGCATGTGTTATATTAATAAAATTTTCAGGAGTATATTCAACAATATCTCCATCAAAGTCAACACAAATTGTATTTTGTTTTGTAATACTTTCATGTGAATATTCTATATCAACTATTGTACCTATATCACCATTATATACATTATCATCCGGTTGATTTTTTAATTGTAAGATTTTATCATTAACTCTAAATGTTCTATATTTAAATTTTAATTCTTTTAAATCTTTGCTTGGTGGATTAAAACATTTTTGAAGATTTATATTTAATCTATCAATACCATTTACCCCTTTATACATACAAGATAATACTTGAATATCATTTATTGAATAACCCTTATTTAAAGCACTTTGTACAATACTTAATACATTATTAACTATTAACGATTTATCCATTGAATAAAAAGCTACATCACTTTTATATTCATTAAAATCAACATTATTATTTTTTATATCAAAAGCTAATTTAATTACTTCTGAACCTTCTTCTTGTCTAAATATATGCTCTAATCTTACTAAAGGCCATAAATTAGTATCAATTAAATCTTTTAACAATCTTCCTGGTCCTACTGAAGGTAATTGATCTTCATCACCAATAATACATATTTTTTTTATATTAATTGATGCTTTAAGAAGATTGTAAAATAACCAATTATCAACCATAGAAAATTCATCAATAATCAATAAATCAATTGACAAAGGGTCTTCCTCATTTTTACCAAATGTATTTGTATGTAAATCCCACTTTAATAAAGAATGTAAAGTAATTGCATTAAATGTTTCCGCCAAGTCTTTAAGGCGTTTTACAGCCCTTCCAGTAGGCGCACTACAACAAATTACACTATCAGGATATAAATGCTTATATACATGCACAATGCCTCTTATAACAGTTGTTTTCCCTGTACCTGGTCCTCCAGTTAGAATCATTAAATCACTATTAAAAAATGTTTCTATTGCTTCCATCTGTTTATCATCATATGTAATATTTAATATGTCTTGTATTTGATTTAATGCATTTTCAAGTTTAATTTCATCATAAGGCTCTAAAGTTTCAAAAGGAAATTGTGCAAGAAATTCACTAATAAATATTCGTGCATCATACTGTGCTTTTGTGTACACTTTTTCATTTTCTAAAATAAGAGTACTTCGATATATACATTTATTTAAAATATACAAAAAGTCTGTATCACTATACTGTTTAAATTTGTTTTCTAAATCATCAAATTCAATATAGGAATCCCCGCTACTCATAATTAAGTTATTGCATAAATTTAAAAGTAAAGCTTCTAATCTTCTTTCATCATTTAAATCAATATTTAAATTTCTTGCTAGCTTATCTGCAGTTCTAAAACCAAATCCATCACATTCATAAAATAAAATATATGGATTTTCTTTTATAATTTCTATTGCATCATCCCCATAGTTTTTATGTACTTGACTAATATTTTTAATATTAATGTCATGCATTATAAAAAATTGCATAAGCTTTTCTAAACTATTATCTTCCTTAAACAAATTGTCAATTATAGTTTGTTTATTTTTAATTGATAATCTTGGTACATCATCTAATAAATCAGGATTTTCTTTTATTTTTTCTAAAGTATTTTCACCTATATTTTCTACTATTGCAGTTGCTGTTTTTATACCAATACCTTTAAAAAGCGAACTGCTAAGATATTTAATGACTGCTTCATTTGAATTTGGAAGCTGTTTTTTTAATGAAATAACTTGAAATTGAATACCATATCTAGGATGATCAACATATTCACCTTTTAAGTCATAAAAGCTATCATAATCAAGTTTAGGAAATAATCCTGTAACTGTAATTACATCATTATTTAAATCATCTAGTACAAATAAAGCAACTGTAAAAAGGTTTTTATCATTATGAAAAATTGTTTTAAAAGGTTTTCCAACTATTTCTATTATATTATCCATTTAATTTATCCTTAATTAGTTTAAAAATATCTTTTTCATTTTTATATACATTATCAATAACTCCACCACCAATAACAATATCATCTAAATAAAATACTGCTTCTTGACCTGGAGTAACTGCTTTAATCCCTTGTGGATAAATACATTTAACTTTATTATCATCTAATTTAATTAATTTTATATTTTGATCTGGCTGCCTATATCTAAATTTTGCAGTGCAATCAATTATATTATCTATATTAAACAAATAATTAACACCGCTAACTATGCATGAATCTGATATTAACCAATCATTATCAGAACCTGAAGCTACATATAGCTCATTTTTCTTTACATCCTTGCCTATTACAAACCAAGGACCGCCCTTTCCACCTATATTTAAGCCTTTTCTTTGCCCAATAGTATAGTAAAGAACTCCTTTATGTCTTCCTACAATATTATTTGTATTTACATCAATAATATTTCCATCTTTCATTGGTAAATAATTACTTAAAAAATCTCTAAAGTTTCTTTCACCAATAAAACAAATACCTGTACTATCTTTTTTGTTTGCAATAATTAAATTTAATTCATTAGCTAGTTTTCTAACTTGTTCTTTCTTTAAATCACCTAAAGGAAAAAAACAGTGTTTTAAAGCATCTTTAGAAATTTGTGATAAAAAATATGATTGATCTTTATTAGAATCTTCTGCTTTTTTTAATATACTTTCATTTTCTAAGTGTTCAACTTTTACATAATGACCAGTAGCAATATGATTAAATCCTAAGTTTTTAGCGTAATCTAAAAAACTATCAAACTTAATATATTTATTACATAAAATATCAGGATTTGGTGTTCTTCCTAGATTATATTCTTCTAAAAATGTAGTAAATACATAATCCCAATATTCTTTAATAAAGTCTACTCTTAAAAGTTTTAAATCTAAAGCTTTTGCGACTTCTAATGCATCATTATAATCACTTTCTTGAGTACAAATATCTTCATCAAGAGTTGGATTACCTAAAATATCATTATTGGCTAAGGAGTCCCAATTACGCATAAAAGCACAAGTAACATCATGTCCTTGTTCTTTTAAAATATAAGCAGCAATTGCTGAATCTACTCCTCCAGATAAACCTACTAAAATTTTCATATATTAATTATACATTAAAGTAAGAGCAATTTCTTGCTCTTACTTTTCACTCCTTATTTTTCCGCATCCCTCATAATTAGGACATTTATTATTACAAGCCATATCAGCAATACTTCTAAGTTTTGCAGGTACAAACGTACTTATTTCTTCTTCATCATAACCTACTTGAAACTTATCACTACTAATTATTATAGGTCTTTTTAAAATACTTGGATTATCTTTAATAAACTTTACAAGTTCGTTTATTGTCATACTATCAACATCAACTTTTTGTTCTTGAATTATTTTAGATCTTTTTGAAACGATATCATCTGTACCATTTTCAGTTCTTTCAAATAAAATCTTAATTTCATTTTCATTAAGAACAGTTTTAAATATATTTTTTTCTATAAACTCAAGATTGTGATCTTTTAACCATTGTTTTACTTTTCTACAAGAAGCACATCCTGGACTAGTGTATACTACTATCATTTTTCATCAACTCCTTAAATAATTATATATGTTTTTTAAATAATAATAAATAGTTAAATTGCATTAAAAGGGTATATAATGTAATAATAATGTTTAGATTAGGAGAATTTTATGAAAAGAATGTTAAGTGGTATTAAACCTACTGGACAATTACATTTAGGTAATTATATCGGTGCTTTAAGTAAATTTGTTGAATATCAAGATGAATATGAAGTTATTGCATTTATCGCTAATTTACATACTATAACTGTTTATCAAGAACCAAAAGAATTGCAAAAAAATTTAAAAGATTGTGTTGCTTTATATTTAGCTTGTGGATTAGATCCTAATAAAACAACAATATTTTTACAAACAGATGTTATGGAACATGCTCAATTAGGATTTATTTTATGCTGTAATACTTATATGGGTGAATTAAATAGAATGACCCAATATAAAGATAAAATCGCAAAAGATGAAAAAAATATATCTTGTGGAATCTTTACTTACCCTACTTTAATGAGTGCAGATATATTAATATATGATGCAGATTTTGTCCCTGTTGGTGAAGATCAAAAACAACATGTAGAGCTTTGTAGAGATGTTGCAATTAGATTTAATAATAAGTTTGGAAATACTTTTAAAGTTCCTGAACCTCTTATTCCAAAAGTTGGCGCAAGAATAATGTCTTTAAGTGATCCAACTAAAAAAATGAGTAAATCAGATGAAACAAATAAAGGTTGTGTATACTTGTTAGATAATCTTAAAACTGCAAGGAAGAAGATTATGTCAGCAGTTACTGATAGTATAGGAATAGTTCAATATGATCCTGAAAATCAACCTGGAATATCTAATTTAATGCAAATAATGTCTTCATTATCTGATAAATCTTTTGAAGAAATTACAAAAGAATATGAAGGTAAAGGATATGGAGATTTTAAAAAAGATGTTGCAAATGTAGTATGTGATACATTAGAAAAAATTCAAGCTGATTATAATGAAATAATAAATTCAAATAAGATACAAGAAGCTTTAGATATTGGAACTAAAAAAGCCAAAGAAATGGCTAGCAAAAAATTAAATGAAGTACAAATAAAAGTTGGAATCGAAATTAAGTAAGCCGCTACTCTAGCGGCTTTTGATAATAATTTCCTATAACTCTTTCACTTTGGCTTATCGAAATAAAAACACTTGGGTCAGCTTTTTTTATTGCGTTAATTACATCTTCTAATTGATAGCTATTAATTGTTGAAAATAATAATGTTTTTGATCTTTTACTATGTTTACCTTCAACATTAATTTTTGTAATTCCATGTCGACATGTTGCATAAAATGCATCTGCAACTTCTTTACTTTTTTCAGTAATAATAAATAAATTTGTTAATTTATATCTGTTATGTAAACTGTTTATTACTTGTGTACTAGTAAACTGATAAATAATTGAATATAACGCTTTATCCCAACCAAATAGATAACCTGCAATTAATAATATACAAACATTTAATGTCATCATTGAATTAAACATTGGTTTATTATATTTAGTTGACATATACACTGCAATAAAATCTGTTCCTCCACTAGATGCATTATTTCTTAATGCAATAGATATTGCAATACCATTCAATATACCGCCAAAAATAGAAATTAATAATAAATCATCAGTTATTGATGAACTAGGTAATACTGAAGTAAAAAAAGTGGAAGAAGTATACCAAATAATTGAATATATCGCAAATTTTTTACCTAAGTTATTAAAAACAAATATAGTAGTTATAACATTTAATGTCATAAATATTAAACTAAAAGAAATATAAATATTAAAATATGAATATAAAATCTGAGAAATTAGTCTTGATATTCCTGCATATCCTGCTGGATATAAATTACCTGTTTTAATAAAATTATTCATTGATATTGAAAACATAAATGAAGATATAAGTACAAGTATTACTATTCTAATATCTTTTTTTGTAAAATTAATATTAAAAATTTTCATTTTTTTCTCCTTGTAAATCTACAGATTCAATTTGTTTAAATCTTGTAATAATTTTATCAGTTGTAATTGATAAATTATTTAAATCTTTATATGTTTTTTCAAAATCTTTATTAATTATATTGAATCTTTCTTGAAACCTATTAAATTCTATTGATAATTTTTCAAATTCTTCTTGTATAAGTTCAACTTTTTCACTTCTTTTTTGTTCTAAATAGATTGCTTGAATGGCAGTTATATAGGCCATTAAAGTAGTTGGAGACACTAAATAAACTTTTGCTTTATATGATGCTTGAATAATATCATCATATTTACCATGAATTTTTGCAAATATAGCTTCAGCAGGTATAAACATGAAAGCAACATCTGCAGTTTCAAAAGGTACAATATATTTATTTTTTATATCGTAAATATGCTTTAATACATCTTTTCTAAAATTAGCTCTTGCCCTATTTCTTTCATCAACACTTAAATTATTATCATAAATTCTATTGTAATTTTCTAATGGAAATTTAGAATCAATGACTATTTTACCTAATGGATCATTTGTTTTAATTACACAATCCGCAATAAAACCATTACTTAATTTGTATTGTTTTTCATAAAAATTAATATTGTCACCAAAAACATTTTCTAATATAGAATACAATTCAATTTCACCATAAATTCCTCTAGTTTTTTTATCAGTTAAAACATTTTGTAAGCTCATTATATTAGATGATAGTAAACTTAAACTTTTTTGAGTTTCATCAATTTTTGTAATTTGTTGTAAAACATTATTAAATGATTCATTTGTTTTATTAAAACCATGTAATAATCCATCATTTACTCTATGTTCAATATTCAAGAGTTTTATAGAAGTATTTTCATTTAATCTATTAATTTCATCATTAATAAAATTAGACATATTAGATTGAAAGTTCATAAAATCTAAAGATAATTGTCTTTTAAGACCTTCCATTTCATCATTATTAGTAATTTCATTTTTATGTAATACATCTTTAATAAATAATTGTTGTTTTAAATTGTTTTGCCATCCAACAAAAATAATTATTACAAGACTAATAATTATTAATAATATCAATAAATAAAATAATATTTCATTATTCACAACTAATCTCCAATTCTAGAAACAATTTTTTTATAATCTAAATTATCCTTCGATAATAATTTTTCTTTAAATAAATCACATCTTTTAAGCTGTTTTCTTAACGTTCTACTACTAACATCAACTTTAAGTTTTAAACCATTATCAAATAAAACAATACAATTATGTTCATCTTTTTTAACCCATACAATTCTATTATATAAAAGGTAAGAACATTCAATATTATTAAATGAAAAAGTTGGAATATAAACTAAACCATCTTTTATCATTACACATGGTTTTTGCCTTGTTGAAGTTAGATGTTTAAAAGAGGCTATTCTTCCTTCTAAAGAAGAGCCATTTTTAATACATAATTCTTTTATTAATTTTAATGGCTTTATATCAATTGTTTCAACTTCCCCATTATCTAAATACAATTTACTTCCGTTTTCAAAAGATTTAATCATTAAAATATTTTTCATAAAAAAATCCCCCGTATAACGCTAATTATAGTATACAGGGAAATTTCTTACTAGTTTATTTAGCAACCACTACAGTCTCCATCACATTCATAACATCCATTTGCTGCTTTTTCATATTTTAATGTATCAATTACAAAAGCTTCAATTTCAACTTTTGCCCCTTTAGGAAGAGCAGCCACTTGAACAGCACTTCTTGCTGGATATGGTTCATTAAAAAATTTAGCATATTCTTCATTCATTGCGTTAAATTCACTTAAATCAGTCATATAAACCGTAGTTTTTACAATATGTCTTGTATCTAAAGATACTTCATTAAGAATTGCTTTAAGATTTGATAAACTCATTTTTGTTTGAGCTCTTATTTCATCTTCAACTAATTCGTTTGTTTTAGGATCTACAGGTAATTGCCCTGATACATAAATAAAATCACCAATTTGTAATGCGGGTGAATATGGTCCAATTGCTTTTGGAGCATTTTCGCTAGAAATTTTTACAGTAAACATAATTATCCTCCTTTAAATATAAAAATCATCAGTGCTTGTTTCATCATCAAATTCATAATATTCACTTTCAAATTCCATGATTTTTCTTGCATGATGTTTTGAAAAGGTGCTATACACATAATAAATACATGCTAAAACTATAGAACCTATAACAGCCAAGGATAGTACATCATTAAACGTTTCAATCATCTTAACACCTCTTTTACATTATATATTATATATTTTTTTTATAAAAATAATATGCTTATTTAATAAGCCAATCTTCTCCTTTAATTGTTTCTGTTTTACTTAAATTTAAATATGATTTTTGTCTTAATACTTCATATGTAACTACTGCAACACAATTACTTAAATTTAAGCTTCTAATATCATTAACCATTGGTAGCCTAAAACAATATTCTAAATTTTCTTTTAAAATATCTTTTGGAATACCTGTACTTTCTTTACCAAAGATTAAATATATTTCTTCATCAATATTGCTAAAATCAAAATCAGAATGTGGTTTTTTACCATATCTTGTGATATAAATAAAAACTCCTTTATTTTTTTCTTTAAAGTCTATCCAATTTTCATACTGTTCTAATTTTAAATCTTTAACATAATCTAAACCCGATCTTTTTAAATGTTTTTCTTCTAGTGAAAATCCCAAAGGTTTAATTAAATGTAATTTAGAATCTGTAGCTACACATGTTCTCATAATATTACCAGTGTTTTGTGGTATTTCTGGTTCATACAACACGATATTTATCATTAGTTTTCCTTCCTAACAAATATAAAATAATAAAAATTAAAGTTATACTTATTATAAAATAAAATATAATTTTAAAAACTAAATTCATAAAAAATTGTTGAGGCACCATCATAATTAAAATATCAGTATTTGGATTTAATATAAATAAATCATTTGTAAAAAATATATAATGAAAATTCATCCAAAAATCATAAAAATCAGTATATGCATATACTGATATACCAAGTATAGAAAATAATATAAATAAGAATGATGATTTAAACGATTTAAAAAAATCATAAAAATCAATTTTTTTATTTAATATAAAATACAAAATTAAAAAACTAGCTGACAGTAATATTGAAAGATTTCTTATATTAATTGCATCTAAATAAAGATTTTTAACATCAACCATATGTAATGTTTCTCTCTCATTAAATACTTCTCTATTTACTCCATTAATATTTGCGATTACTTTTATATCTTTATAATCATCTTTAATATAACCAAGTAATTTATCAGTAACTATATCTAATTCTTTTGAAGATATACCAATAGTATTATAAACATTTAATTTTTCATATTGTAAATCATAAAAATTTCTATCAAAACTTACAAAATCAATTACGGTGATAAAAGTTGAAATTATTATTAAAAAGCTTACAATAAATAAAATTAATTTATTGATTTTTTTCAAGATAATCTACCAACTTTCTAATTGCTTTACCTCTATGTGATACTGAATTTTTCATTTCATCACTAACACAAGCTAATGTTGTGTTAAATGGAGGATAATAAAATATTGGATCATACCCAAAACCATTATCCCCTTCTATTTTATATGCAACTTCACCTTCTATAGTACCTATAAAAGTTTTAGTTTCTCCATTAGGTTTAACTAAAGCAATAGCACAAACAAATCGACAAGTTCTATCTGTAGCATTTTTTAATCTTTCAATAATCACATTATTTTTATATTCATAAGACGTATCATGTCCTAAATATCTAGCGGAATATATCCCAGGTTCTTTATTTAAAGCATCTATCTCTAAACCTGAATCATCACTTATACAAGTAATATTATATTTTTTTGACATATAACTAGCTTTTATAATCGCGTTTTCTTCAAATGTTTTCCCTGTTTCTTCAATTTCATTATTTATATCTTCAATTTTACTAACTTTATATCCTAAAGGTTCTAAAATCTTTTTAAATTCATATAATTTATGTTTGTTTCCTGTAACTATATAAACTTCCATATTAATCTCCTTTTACAAAAATATTATAACAATTTGAATTAAGTAATCAATTGATATAAAATTTATATGTTTAAGGGAGTATAAAATATGAGTGAAATTAGAACAAGATTTGCGCCTAGTCCTACTGGATACATGCATATAGGAAATTTAAGAACAGCACTATATGAATATTTAGTCGCAAAAAAAGATCCAAATGGAAAATTTATTTTAAGAATTGAAGATACAGACCAAGAAAGACTTGTTGAAGGTTCAATAGATATAATCTATGAAACATTAAAACAATGTAATTTAATACATGATGAAGGTCCTGATATTGGTGGTGACTATGGTCCATATGTTCAATCCGAAAGAATGAAAACAGGTCTATATAAAGAATATGCTGAAAAACTGATTGATATTGGTGGTGCTCATTATTGCTTTTGTACTGAAGATGATATAGAAAATCAAAGAAAGATTGCAGTTGCTAGAGGTGAATCATTTATTTTTAATGATCCTTGTAACTCTATTAGTTTAGAAGATGCTAAAAAAAGAGTTGCAAATGGTGAAAGCTATGTTATAAGACAAAACATTCCAAAAGAAGGAACAACATCATTTACTGATGAAGTTTATGGAGTTATTACTGTAGAAAATAGTACTTTAGATGAGTCTATACTATTAAAATCAGATGGCTTTCCTACATATAATTTTGCGAATATTATTGATGATCATCTAATGAAAATAACACATGTTGTTAGAGGAAATGAATATTTATCAAGTACACCAAAATATAACTTAGTATATGAATCATTTGGTTGGGATATTCCTGTATATATTCATTGTCCTCCTGTAATGAAAGATGAACATAATAAATTATCAAAAAGACATGGTGATGCAAGCTTCCAAGATTTTGTTGAAAAAGGATATTTACCTGAAGCAATATTAAATTATATTGCATTATTAGGTTGGGCTCCTGAAACTGAACAAGAAATATATACATTAGAAGAATTAACACAAGCATTTAATGTTAAAAGAATCAATACATCAGGTGCCATATTTGATGTTGATAAATTAACTTGGATGAATGGAATGTATTTAAGAAATATGAATATTGATGAATACTATGAATTAGTTAAACCATATATTGCTAAAGCAGTTTCAGATAAATATGACTATAAAAATATTGCAAAAATTGTACAACAAAGAGCAAATACATTAAATGAAATTCCTACAATGATTACATTTTTTGATGATTTTCCTAGTTTTGATGAATCTTTATATACAAATAAAAAAATGAAAACTAATCCAGAGATTGCATTAACTTCATTAAAAGCAGCATATAATGTATTAGAAAATCTTGAAAACTGGAATGAAAAAGAAATTCATGAAGTGTTAATGAATGAAGTAAAAAGATTAGAAATTAAAAATGGACAGTTATTATTCCCTGTACGAGTAGCAATTACAAATATGAAATTTACTCCAGGAGGAGCCATTGAAATTTCTAATATACTTGGTAAAAAAGAAACCTTATCAAGATTGAAACAATCAATTGAAGATTTAGAAAAAACAGCGAATTAATTTCGCTGTTTTCTATGTTTAATTAAGCTTGTAATGCTTTTTTAGCAGTGTTTACAATGTTTTCAAAACCTTTTTCATCGTGAATAGCTATTTCACTAAGCATTTTACGATTTATATTAACTCCTGCAAGTTTTAAGCCATGCATTAATTTAGAATAACTTAAATCATGCATTCTTGCTGCTGCGTTAATACGAGCAATCCATAGTTTACGCATTTCACGTTTTCTTTGTTTACGTCCAATATATGAGTAACGTAAAGAACGCATTACTTGTTCGTTAGCTGTTCTATATAATAAATGTTTTGAACCAAAATATCCTTTTGCTAATTTTAACACCTTTTTACGTCTAGCACGTGTTGGTGTAGAACCTTTAACTCTCATCTTATTTACCTCCCATTAACCTTGCAACAAATGTTTAATACGCTTTTCATCACTCTTATGTACTAGAGTTGGTTTACGTAATTTAACTTTTTGTTTATGTGTTTTATTCGCTGCAAAGTGAGATGTGTAAGCATGTCCACGTTTCAATTTGCCTGTACCAGTTCTTTTAACACGTTTTGCAAGTGTTCTTTTTGTTTTCATCTTTGGCATGTTATATTACTCCTTTTCCTTATTTTTTCTTTGGTGTCATAACAACCGACATGATATTACCTTCTAATTTAGGTCTTCTGTCTACAGTAGTTATATCAGACATAGCGTCTATAAACTCATTCATGACTTGTTTACCAACTTCTAAACGAGTTATCATACGTCCTCTAAAACGCATATCTACTTTTACTTTCATACCTGATTCAGCCCATTTTCTAGCTTGTCTTAATTTAGTATCAAAGTCATGTTTATCTATAACAGGTGATAACCTTAATGGTTTAACCTCTGTTACATGTTGGTTTCTCTTAGATTCTTTAGCCTTTTTCTGAGCTTCAAATTTGTATCTTCCGTAATCAAGTATTTTACATACTGGCGGTTTTGCATTAGGCGCAACGCAAAATAAATCCAACTCATATTCATAAGCTTTTTCTAGAGCCTCTCTACGCATCATTTTGCCTAATTGGTTTCCTTCTGGATCAATCACAAGAACTTCTCTGAAGCGGATGTTTTCATTGACTAATTCGTCATGCATGTTTCGTTTTGTAATAATTGACACCTCCTATGTCATAAAAATTTAAAAAAGTAGGTATATTGAAACACCTACTTAAAATAGTTACCATTATTTGTAGCTATATACCTAAATCCTTAAGACATCAGGTGAGAAGAGGTGCTTCTACTTTCCACATATTTAAATTACCTTAATTAAGATATCATAGTATACAATAATTGTCAAATTATACTTGAAATAGTGTTATAATTTAAAAAAGAAAGGAATGTAAATATGAATATGAGAAAACAATTTAAAATTATATCTCTATTAATAGTCTTTATTTTATTTGGTTGTGCTGCTACAAGCCCATCTAGAAATGAAAGTACATATTATAATACATATGATGACTATACTGGAGGAGTCTATGTAGAAGATGCAGTTGCTGAAAAAGGTTATGGTTATGATCAACCATATGAATCAAGTGTTGAAGAAGGAAGAAAGATAACTAAAGACTACTATATAAACATGGATACTAAAAATATTGAGAATTTTTTAGTAGAAATAAATGGACTAATAGGATCACATAAAGGATATATTCAATATTCTAATGAAAGTTTAGGTGATTCTTCATATAAGTATTCAAATTTATCAATTAAGATTCCTGCTGATAGTGTAGAAGAATTCATTAATCAAATTAGTGAACTAGGTAATATAAAATCTAAATCATTAAATACTAGTGATATAACAAGTAGTTATAATAAAACAGAATCCATGCTTAATTCTTTAGAAATTCAAGAAGAAAGATTATTAGAAATTATGGAAGAAGCTACATCTGTTTCCGATCTTATTACTGTAGAAAATCAATTAACATATGTAAGAAGTGATATACAATACTATAGTCAATTATTAGAGGAATATAAAAATCAAGTTAATTATTCTTTAGTTGAAATTAATGTTTATGAAACTAAAGAAGGAACAATTGATGTAGAAGATAATTTCTTTGGTAAACTTAAAAATGAGTTTATAAATGCAATTAGTGATTTGATTTATTTCATACAAGGATTAATATTAATGATTGTGTCAGTATGGCCATTTATAATTATATTGATTGTATTTATAATTATAATTAGATCAATTATAAATAAACGAAAAATTAAAAAACTTAATAAGGTAGACATTAATAAAAATGAATAAAATAAAAAACTGTGATAAGCAAACATCACAGTTTTATTTTCTTAATGGCGTCCACGAAGGGACTCGAACCCCTGACCGTACGCTTAGAAGGCGTATGCTCTATCCAGCTGAGCTACGTAGACAACGCTCAATTATAATAACAAAACAAATTGAGCTTTGCAAGCATAAGTTAATTATAAATACTATATTCAATTAATTTTTCATCACTTAAAGGTTTATTAAATGGAATAATCATATATTTATAACTATATTTCTTATTCAAACTAATAGTATATTTTTCTAAAGGAAGATCTCCACATATTGCATTTCCTAAACCTCTAGTATTACCATTAATATTTAAATATATATAATTACTATCATTTAATTCGTAAAAATGATTAGCTTTATTTAGTTGTTTATAGTTATACGGTAAAGCACTAAATTGTAAATTATCTCCAGTAATCAATATTCCTTTATTATCTTTATCTGATAACATTACATAATCGACATCTGTTCTTAATCCATTATCCTGAGGTCGTAAATATAAATCACTAAACATATTTTCTATTTTATCCTCATATATTGATTTAATACTTGCACTGTTCCTATCAGGATAATTTTCAAAAGGCCCCCTTCCATAATATTTAATATTTTGATATTCATCATTTAATACAATCTCCATGCCAACTTTTGGAATTACTCCATTTAAAGAATTAGTAGGTTTAAATTCATTACTTACACTAATAATTCCATCAGAATGAATAATATAATTAATGATTACTTTATTAGAATCAAATAAGTTTCCAATTACATTAATATTAATGTTATTTTTGTTATTCTTTATATTGATATTTCCAATGTTAAAAGCTTCATGAGTATTTTCTAATTCTAATGCATATTTTGATTCAATATTTTCATTAAAACTATACTGACTATCATTTGATATAGGACTTCTAAAATAGTTTAATTTAGGACCATTTTTAAATATAACTTCATCATTTATTTTATATTGTTTAATATTTCCTTTATTTTTATCAAAAATTATTTCAAATAATCCATAACTAGAATTACCTTTAATAATTAAATTATTTTCATCTTCAATAACTTCTTTAAATTCATTATTTAAATTATAGGTTATTTTATTAGCTTTATATAAATCAAATTGTTCATAAGCAATAATATCATTTTTATACATATTATAATTAGTATCTTTTTTTAGTTTTACTT
>JGI24708J26588_10002173_pt1 | contig 14967 bp, 17 predicted proteins | sample BioPla1DNA2_FD_26588 | JGI IMG/M metagenome (IMG submission 26588) | reverse complement strand
TAAATTAAAAAAGGAATTAAGCCAAGATAGAAATAAGGCCAATATTATTGGAATAACTAAATTAGGTTTAGTGGAAATTACTAGAAAAAAGACTAAGAATAGTCTTAGATATGAATTTATTGAGAAATGTCCCCATTGCCAAGGTAGAGGTAAAATATTTTCTTAAACTATTGACAAATACAAGTTTATCTGGTAAAATCTTTGTTTGTAAGTAGCCGCTCAATATGGGTTTTAAAGCATGGTCACCTGATATTGGCGAGACTGGGTTAGAGGAGGTGCAATATAATAATGTATGCTGTAATTGAGACAGGTGGAAAACAATATAAAGTTCAAGAAGGAGATACTATTTTCGTTGAAAAAATTAAGGCTGAAGAGGGAGATAAAATAGACTTTTCCAAAGTATTACTTGTTCAAGGTGATGATTTGGTAGTTGGAAAGCCTTATGTAGAAAATGCTAAAGTAGAAGGAACAGTACTTGAACAAGGTAAGGCTAAAAAAATAGTTGTATTTAGATACAAACCAAAGAAAAATTACAAGAGAAAACAAGGACATCGTCAGCCTTATACAAAGGTTAAAATTGAAAAGATAATAGGATGATTTTATGACTAAAGTTGAAATTTATAAAGATAATAAAGGGAATATTATCAGATATAAAATTTCAGGTCATGCAGGTTTTGCTGAAAAAGGAGAAGATGTAGTGTGTGCAGCTGTTTCTGCATTGTCACAAACTGCATTAGTATCCTTAGTAGAGGTAATTGGTATTAGTGAAAAGGAATTAGAATTTTATATTGATGAAAAAAAAGGAATATTAGATGTACAATTACCTAAATTAATAGGAGAGATTACCAATAAAGAGGCACAAATCCTTCTTAAAACTTTTGAAATTGGAATAAAAAAGATAGTAGAATCTTATTCAGAATATGTGACTCTCAAATATAGGGAGGTGTAGAGATGATAAAATTTAATTTGCAATTATTTGCTTCTAAAAAGGGTGTAGGTAGTTCTAGAAACGGTAGAGATAGTAGGGCTAAAAGATTAGGTGTTAAAAGAGGAGATGGCCAATATGTATTGGCTGGAAATATCTTAGTTAGACAAAGAGGAACTAAAATCCATCCTGGAAACAATGTAGGCAAAGGTGGAGATGATACACTATTTGCAAAAGTAGATGGGGTAGTAAAATTTGAAAGAAAAGGTAAAAACAAAAAACAAGTATCTGTTTATCCTACTGAAGAATTAGCATAAATCAAGCTTACCTATTAGGTAAGCTTTCTTTTTTAGTATATTTAAAACTCTTGGAAACAAAATAAGTATATCTATTTATTGACAGCATGTTCTACATTGATATAATAAAATTACAAAATATATAAAAAGGATGATAATATGTTTGTAGATATAGCCAAAATAAGTCTAAAGGCTGGAAAAGGTGGAGATGGTGCTGTAGCTTTTAGAAGAGAAAAATACGAGCCAGCAGGTGGCCCCTACGGTGGAGATGGAGGTACTGGTGGAAGTATTATACTAAAGGCAGATGAAGGCATTAGGACTTTAATGGATTTTAGATATAGACGCCACTATAAAGCAGAAAATGGGGAAAATGGAAAGACTAAAAGACAATTTGGAAAAGATGGTAAAGATTTAATTTTAAGACTTCCTGTGGGGACTCTAGTAAAAGATGCAAAAACTAATAAAGTAATAGTAGATTTGAAAGAACATAATCAGGAATTTGTCATTGCTAAAGGTGGAAAAGGGGGTAGAGGAAATGCTAAGTTTGCCACAGCCACTAGACAAGCTCCAAGATTTGCTGAACCAGGTGGTAGAGGGGATGAAATAGAAGTTGTTTTGGAGCTAAAATTACTAGCAGATGTGGGATTAGTAGGTTTCCCCAATGTGGGAAAATCCACCATACTTTCCATAGTATCTGAAGCTAGACCTAAGATTGGAAATTACCATTTTACTACTTTAAAACCAAATTTAGGAGTAGTGAAAATTGAAGATGGAGCCTCCTTTGTAGTTGCAGATATTCCAGGTTTAATAGAAGGTGCCCATGAAGGCGTAGGACTAGGTCATGATTTTTTAAGACATGTGGAGAGAACTAAAGTATTAGTTCATATACTAGATGCCTCTGGTATAGAAGGACGGAGTCCTATTGAAGATTTTTATAAAATTAATAAGGAATTAATTAAATACAATCCAAAATTATCTGAAAAACCACAAATAATAGCAGCTAATAAAATGGACATTCCACAGGCTAAAGATTGGTTAGTAAGAATAAAAGAAGAATTTGAAAATAAGGGATATAAAGTATATCCTATTTCTGCTGCAACAGGAGAAGGAATAGATAAATTAAAATATGGTATATGGGAAATATTATCTACTGTAGAAGATGAATATGAAACTTTTGACGAATATATAGATATTAGCCCAGAGGAGAAAATAGAAGAAGATTTTACAGTAAAAAAAGAGAATGGAAAATATATAGTAGAAGGTCCTTATATAGAATCTTTAATCTATAGCACAAATTTTAATGATTACGATTCTCTAAGATATTTTCAAAATGCCATAAGAGAAAAGGGCATTGTAGAAGAATTAAAGAAATTAGGAATTGAAGAAGAGGATACTGTATATATTTTAGATTATGAATTTGAATATTTTGAATAAAATTAAGGAGTGTATAAATTGTTAACAGGAAAACAAAGATCTTATTTAAAAGGATTAGCTAACAATATAGAACCTATATTTCAAATAGGAAAAAATGGCATTACAGAAAACTTTGTAAAGCAGGTAGATGAAGCTTTAGAAGCAAGAGAATTAATTAAAATAAATGTATTAAACAATAGTCTATTAGATACTAAGGAAACTGCAAATGAATTGGCAAAGAAAACCAATGCTGAATTTGTTCAAAGTATAGGGCATAAGTTTGTATTGTATAGAGAATCTATTGAAAACAGAAAGATTCAATTACCTAAATAAGAATGGAAATTAAAATATTTTGGGAATGTAGTTCTTAGGTAAGAATACCATACATTCCCTATTTTAAATAAATTTAAAAATATTAAATTTTGAACTGGAGGGATAATGTGAGGAAAATTAAAATTGGTATTATGGGTGGCACCTTTGACCCTATACATAATGGGCATTTAATAATAGCAGAAAACTCTAGAATTAATTTTAATTTAGAAGAAATTATATTTATTCCCACAGGTAAACCTGCTCATAAATTAGAAGATGAAATCACATCTAATGATTATAGGTATGAAATGGCCTTATTGTCTATAAATTCAAATCCTTATTTTTCATTATCTCCAATGGAAATAAATAGGGAAGGTATTACATATACAATTGACACCATTAGAAATTTGCAAAAATTAAAGAAAAATGTAGAATATTACTTTATAATGGGGGAAGATTCCCTATATAATTTTCATAAATGGAAAGATTATAAAGAGTTACTAAGTATATGTAAATTTATAGTGGCAAAAAGGCCAAATTTAGATAATAAATTAGAAGAGAAAATAAAAGAATTAAATAGTATTTGTAAAGATTCTATTTATATATTGGAATCCCCCATGGTAGATATTTCTTCTACAGATATTAGAGAAAGAATTAGTTTAAATAAATCCATTAAATACTTGGTACCTGAATCTGTAGAATTGTATATAAAAAAACATAGGCTATATGGAGGGGCATAAATGATTGAAAATTGGATATATGAAGAATTAAAAAAGGATATTGGAATAGAAAGATACAATCATTCTCTATTGGTTATGGAAACTAGCATTCAATTAGCAAAAATATATAATTATTCCATAGAAGAGGCTAGATTAGCAGGATTACTCCACGATTGTGGTAAATTTCAAGATAAAACAAAAATATTGAAAATGATAGAGGAGTTTGATATAATTTTAGATAATATTATGGAAAAAAATACAGCATTAGTTCATGGACCCTTAGGAGAGGCTATAGCTAAATCTAAATATAATATACACAATAAAAATATTTTAAATGCTATTCGATATCATACCACTGGTAGAGAAAATATGAGTTTATTAGAAAAAATAGTTTTTATTGCAGATTTAATTGAGCCAAGTCGAAATTTCCCAGGGGTAGAAAAAATGAGAAAATTGGCTTATGAAAATCTAAACAAGTCCATAATTTTTGCATTAAATAGTAATATTCAATTTGTCATAGAAAGAAAAGGTTTATTACATTTAGATACAATTAAGGCAAGGAATTATTTATTAACTTTAGAAGATATGGAGTGAATCCCATGAAAAAAACTTTTTTTAAGACTTTTTTTATTTCTGTAGTTGCTTTTTCACTAATATGGGGAGGTTATATTTACAAAACTATATTCAATGTTCCGTTAGAAGAAGAAGAGACTTATAGAGAAAATTTTATTGATAGAATGGTAGATGACAAAGAAGATATTACGTTTTTATTATTAGGAATAGATGCAAAGGATGTAATGAAAAGTAAAGGGACTAGAACAGATACTATGATGCTTTGTAAAGCTGACAAATTTACTGGTGAGGTGTCTATTCTTTCTATTCCTAGGGATACAAAAGCTTACATAAGAGGAAGAAAAAACGAGGAAATAATTACCCATGCCCATGCCTATGGAGGCCCAGAGCTTTCTATGAAAACAGTTAAGGATTTATTAGGTGTAGATGTGGAATATTATGTAAAAGTAGATTACAATATAGTAAAAGAATTTGTAGAACTTGTAGATGGGGTAGAGGTAAATGTTCCAATGGATATGGAATATTCAGATCCTACAGCAGACCCACCACTATATATTAATTTGTCTAAGGGGCATCAGACTTTAGATGGGGATCAAGCTTTACAATTTTTAAGATTTAGAAAAGGAAATAAGGGTAAACCAGATTTACCAGGTGGAGATTTAGGAAGGATTAAATCCCAACAACAGTTTATAAAGGCTGCTGTAGAAAAAATTTTAAGGCCAAATAATATAGTTAAAATTCCCCAAATGGCTAAATCTTTTTATAGCAATGTAGATACTAATATACCTATGGATGTAATATTAAAATTTGCTATGAAGGCTAAAAATTTTAGTACTGAAAAAATAGAAATGGCCACTTTGCCTGGAGAGTCACAATATCTAGAGAGATGGTATTTTATTATGGATAAAGAAGAAAGTGAGACTCTAGTAAAAACTATGTTTTCAGATCATAGAGCAGTTAAAAACATTGACAAGATTAAAAATGAAGGAGAAACAAATTAATTTCAGGAGGTAATTAGGTGAAGGAAATAGACGAAAGGATAAATATTATTACAGAGGCTAGTTTAGATAAAAAAGCCTTTAATATTAAAATATTGGATATTAAAGAATTGACCACTGTTGCTGATTATTTTGTAATTGTATCGGGAAATTCCACTATTCAAACTACTACAATAGCAGATGAAATAGAAGAGAAAATGCTAGAGAAGGGATACGAACTTTTAAGCAAAGAAGGATATCAATCTGCTAGGTGGATATTATTAGACTTTGGTGATATAATAGTTCATGTATTTCACAGAGAAGATAGGGAATTTTACAATTTAGAAAAACTATGGGCTGATAGTAAAGAACTTAAAATAGACAATTTAAATAATTAAAATATAAGGAGGATTTCAAAATGAATATAGAAGCAGTAAAAACAAATAAAGCACCTGAGGCTGTAGGCCCATATTCCCAAGGTATTAAGGCAGGTGATTTAATTTATACTTCTGGACAATTGCCAATAGTACCTGAAACTGGAGAATTGTTAAAAGGGGATATTAAAAAGGAAACATTACAAAGTTTAAAAAATGTAGCTGCCATATTAGAAGAGGCTGGTGCTACAGTTGAAAATGTAGTAAAGGTAAATATTTACATAAGAAATATGGAAGATTTTCCTTTAATTAATGAAGTTTATGAAGAATTCTTTGGAGATCATAAGCCTGCTAGGTCTTTAGTAGAGGTATCTAAACTTCCTAAGGATGGCAATATTGAAATAGAAGCTATTGCATATAAATAATTAAAACCTTGCCTACGGGCAAGGTTTAACTATTTCTAATTTCATATAGATAATTTTTACGCTTTCTTCTTTTTCTTCGCCTAATATTAGCATTAATCCAAAAAATAACAATTATAAGAATTAGAAATACATACCATTTATCTAGTAATTTATCCCTCATAGTTTCATCAGGGATTTTCTCTATACTTAGAGTTGACACTATATTTACTTGTCCTAGGAAATTACTATTTAAATAATATTCTATTTTACCTAGAGATTGTCCTTCTTTTATAGGAGCATGAATTGATTCATCAATAATAATTTTTCTTTTTATTTTATCCTTGGTTCCTTTAGGTATAGTTAAAATTAAATCTTCTTTTGTAATTCCTGCCACTAAGGGATATTCTCCATCTAATATGGAGATATTGTCTACAAATCGACTTTTATTATCTATAATTATCTTTTCAAAATTATTAAATCCATAATTTAATAGTTTGTGTATATCTGAATACAAATCGTACCCATCAGACTTAAGCACTACTGCAATAAGTCTTTGACTATCTCGTTCAGCAGAAGTAACTAAGCAGGATTTAGCTGCCTGAGTATAGCCTGTTTTTATTCCATTTACACCTTCATATTTAATAGGGACCGTATTTCCATCTACAAGGATTTTCTTATTACTATATAATAATCTATTATGGGATTTTAAATACCTAATTTCATTTTTTTTATTGGTTTCAGGTATTTGATAAGTATAATTTTTTACTATATTTCTAAATTCATCAATCTCCATAGCATATTTTCCCATTAGACTTAAATCATAAGCTGTAGTCACATGATTTTCATCTGGTAAACCATTGGGATTAGTGAAATTTGTATTTAATGCTCCTATTTCTTTTGCTTTTTTATTCATCAATTTAACAAATTCTTCAATACTACCAGAAATATGTTTTGCAATGGCTAAGGCTGCATCATTGGCAGATTCTATTAGTAGTGCATTTAATAAATCTTCAAATAGCAGTTCTTCTCCTGGTTCTAATGCTATATGGCTGCCATCAGTAAGGTAGACAACTTCATCATCTATAGTGACTATATCATTCATATTACCATGTTCTAATGCTAATATTGCTGTCATTATTTTAGTAGTACTAGCTGGATACAATTGCTTATGGGGATTTTTTTCATAGAGGATTTGACCAGTATCCATATCTATTAAAATGGCAGCTTCACCTACTAAATCCATTTCATTAGCAAAGGATATATTATATGTAGTAAATAAAAAAAGCAACAAAATTATTATAAATTTTTTCAAACTTTTTCTCCCCCTTTTCTATTTTATATTATAGGACTCATAGCTTATTATTTCAATTATATCAGAAATATAGTGTTTTTTTAATACATATTTTTTACTATAAAGAAGGATAATTATGAAAAGTGTCGAATATTAAGATATAATATATCTTTAAAAGGGTGAGAATTCTATGGGCTATTTTACAAAAAAAGAACAATTAGTTATAATATTTTTAATACTTGTTATAATTATAATATCTTTATTAGGATTTTTAAAGAAAAATATTTTAAAATCCAGTACCATAGGTTTAGACCATAGTATTAGTACTGAAAACTTATTAATGGAAATTGAAGATAAGCTAGAAGATGAGGACAATGAGGATAGTATTATTATGGTACATATTAGTGGGGAAGTTTATAAACCAGGATTAGTAGAATTAAAACCAGGTCAAAGAGTAATAGATGCAGTAGAATTAGCTGGAGGCTTGAAAAAAGATGCAGATATAGATAAAATTAATTTAGCTAAAAAATTAGTTGATGAAGAAAAAATATATATTCCTAAAATAGGAGAAGAGGAAATACCAGTGGAATTGAATTCTGAAATATCAAATGATGGGAGTAATTCTAATGGAAAAATTAATATTAATATTGCTCCTAAAGAACAATTAATGACTTTACCAGGTATAGGAGAGGTTTTAGCAGGTAGAATAGTAGAATATAGAGAAAATACTCCTTTTAAAAGTATAGAAGATATAAAAAATGTATCTGGTATAGGAGATAAGAAATTTGAAGGAATCAAAGATTTAATTACAATAAGATAGGAAGTGAGATATATGGAAAAAAGATTAACTGAATTAACTAAAAGCTCTGGCTGAGCAGCTAAAATCGGCCCCGATGTACTGGCACAGGTGCTGTGCCAATTACCAAAAACTTTTGATGAAAATTTAATAGTTGGATTAGAAACCTCTGACGATGCAGCAGTATATAAAATTAACGAGGATTTAGCTTTAATTCAAACCTTAGATTTTTTTACACCAGTTGTAGATAATCCCTATGAATTTGGCCAAATAGCAGCTGCAAATTCCCTATCAGATGTATATGCCATGGGAGGAGAACCAAAACTTGCTATGAATATAGTTTGTTTTCCAAATTGTTTAAGTCCTGAGGTTCTAGTAGAAATTCTTAAAGGTGGCCATGATAAAGTAATGGAAGCAGGTGCCATATTAGTAGGTGGCCATACTGTAGAAGATGATGAACCTAAATATGGTTTGTCAGTGGCAGGTTTTGTACATCCAGATAAGGTTTTAACTAATAGTAATGCAAAGGCTGGAGATATTCTTGTAATAACCAAACCAATAGGCTTAGGAATTATTAATACTGCCATAAAAGGAGGATTGGCAGATAAAGAATCTTATAATCAGGCAGTACATGTAATGTCAACATTAAATAAATTTGGCAAAGAGGCTTTAGATAAGGTTAAAGCCAATGCAGTCACTGATATTACTGGATTCGGATTATTAGGTCATGCATTGGAAATGGCTGAGGGAAGCCATGTAAGTATTAAAATTAATCATAAAAATATTCCCTTAATTAAAAATACTTTAGAATATGCACAAATGGGTTTGGTGCCTGCAGGTGCTTATGCAAATCGTGGTTATATAGGAGATAATATTGTATTTAAAAATGAAATACCAGAAGAAATGAAAGATACATTATTTGACCCCCAAACTTCAGGAGGTTTATTAATATCTATTCCTAAGGATAATGTAGATTTATTACTAGAGGAATTAAGAAATAGTCCAACAGAATATAGTGTAATAGGTGAGGTAATAGAAAAAGAAGAACATTATTTAATAGTGGAATAAAAAGGAAGGGATTATATGGAACAAAATAAAAACTTATTTTCTCTAATTCCAAAAGTAGATGAATTACTAGAAGATAAAATCGTAAAAGAATTACTGGAGAAAATGCCAAGGGTTTTAGTAGTAGATTCTATTAGAGAAGAGATTGATATATTAAGAAAAGAAATTCAAAAGGGAAATTTAGATGAAGAAGAGATTTTCAATAGAAATAAAAATCTGCCAAGGCTAATTAAAATTAGGGCAAACAAAAAAAATTCTTATAAATTAAAAAAAGTGATAAATGGTACTGGGGTAGTAATCCATACCAATATTGGTCGTTCTCTAATAGGGGAAGAAGTAATGGAAAATATAGTGGAAATAGCCACTAATTATTCTAATTTAGAATATGATTTAGCTAAGGGTGAAAGAGGCTTAAGATATGACCATTTAGAAGATATAATAATAGAAATTACTGGTGGAGAATCTGCTATGGTTGTTAATAATAATGCAGCAGCAGTATTATTAGTATTAAGTACTGTAGCTAAAGATAAAGAAGTTATAGTTTCTAGAGGAGAATTAATAGAAATTGGTGGTTCCTTTAGAATACCAGATGTAATGGAACAAAGTGGTGCTAAACTAGTCTCAGTAGGCACTACTAATAAAACCCATATTTGGGATTATGAAAATGCCATTACTGAAGAAACNAGTGCCTTATTAAAGGTTCACACTAGTAATTATAGAATATTAGGATTTACTTCTTCAGTATCAGGAGATGAATTATCTGCATTAAGTAAACAATATAATATTCCATTAATAGAGGATTTAGGTAGTGGGGTATTAATAGATTTATCTAAATACGGATTAGAATATGAACCTACAGTTCAGGATTCTATTAAAAATGGAGTGGACATAGTTACATTTAGTGGAGACAAATTATTAGGAGGACCTCAGGCTGGAATTATTGTAGGTAAGAAAAAATATATAGATGCTATGAAAAAAAATCCATTAACTAGAGCTTTTAGAATTGATAAATTTACAATATCTGCTTTAGAGGCTACCCTTAGACTTTATTTAGATGAAAAAGAAGCTATAGAAAAAATACCCACATTAAACATGCTAACTGTAGACAAGACTAAATTGGAAAATAAAGCAAAAATGCTATATAATCTAATTATGGACAATATTCAATGTAAAAATTGTCAAATAGAAATTGTAGATGATTATTCAGAAGTAGGCGGAGGTTCATTGCCTTTAGAAAAAATGGAGACTAAATGCATAAGAATAAGTCTAGATGGATTAAGTTTAACAGAATTTGAAAATCATCTGAGAAATTATAAAGTTCCAATAATTACAAGATTATATAAAGAGAAATTATATATTGATTTAAGAACAGTAAGAGAAAGTGAATTTAATTTAGTAGTAGATGGGATTGTTCATGGATTAAACCAGCTTAAAGGAGTGCATTAGATGAAACATGTAATAATTGGTACTGCAGGTCATATAGACCATGGAAAGACTACTTTAATTAAGGCTTTGACAAATAGAGATACAGATAGATTAAAAGAAGAACAAAAAAGAGGAATATCTATAGAGTTAGGTTTTACTTATTTTGATCTTCCCAGTGGGAAAAGGGCAGGTATTATAGATGTACCAGGTCATGAAAAATTTATAAAAAATATGTTAGCTGGAGTTATAGGCATAGATATAGTATTATTAGTAATTGCAGCAGATGAAGGAGTAATGCCCCAAACCCTTGAACATTTGGCAATATTAGATTTATTGGGAATCCATAAGGGCTTTATAGTTTTAACTAAAAAAGATTTAGTGGAGGAAGAATGGCTAGAATTAGTAAAAGAAGATATTAGGGAAAATGTAAAGGATAGTTTTTTGGAAAATTCTCCAATAATACCTGTATCTTCTACTACAAGAGAAGGAATAGATAAAGTAATAGATTTAGTTGATGAATTAGCACAAGAAGCTGGGACAGTGGATGCTGAGGATATGCCAAGACTTCCTGTAGATAGGGTTTTTTCTATGGCAGGATTTGGTACAATTGTTACAGGTACTTTATTATCAGGAAAATTTCAAGTGGGAGAAGAAATAGAAGTATTTCCCAAGGAGGAATTTGGAAGAATAAGGTCCTTACAGGTTCATGATGAGGATGTAAATACTGTTTATGCTGGACAAAGAGTAGCAATAAATATTTCAGGACTAAAAAAACAGGAAATTGATAGGGGAGATGTTATAGCTCCCAAAGATTCTATGAGAAAAACTATGATGTTAGATGTTAAAATTAAATTAATTAAGGATTTAGATAGGTCTATAGAAAATAGAACTAGATTAAGATTGTATATTGGTTCTAAGGAAGCACTTTGCCGTATTGTTATTTTAGATAAAGATGTAATTAATCCTGGAGAAGAAGCCTATGCTCAATTACGCTTAGAAGAAGAAATAGTGGCAAAACGTGGAGATAGATTTATACTTAGATTTTATTCACCTATGTTCACTATTGGTGGAGGCATGGTATTAGAACCAAATCCAAATAAGAAAAAAAGATTTGATGAAAAAGCAATAGAAGAGTTAAAAATTAAAGAATTGGGAGAGTCTATTGATATTATAGAAAAGATAATATTAGATAATAGTAAAAAATTTCCTACTATTAAGGAAATCTCTACTATTACTGCTATGTTAGATGAAAATCTAAAGAAAGACATAGAAAAATTAGAAAGTATGGATAAAATAGTATTGTTTACCTTAACAAAAGAAGTTCATGTAATTCATATGGAATATTTTAATTTTTTAAAGGAAAGTATTTTAAAGGAATTAGAAAAGTTTCATAAGGAAAACCCACTTAAGGTAGGAATGCCAAAGGAAGAAATTCGTAGTAAGTTTTTAAGAAATACAAATCCTAGAGTTGGGGATAGGTTTATTGAATTATTGGTAGAAATGAATTATATAGATAAAAATATGGAAAATATTCATATTAAAGGATTTGAGATAAAGTATAATGATATGCAATTAAAAATAAAAGAGGAGTTAAACAATTTATATATTTCTCAAAGGTTTATGCCACCTAAAAGAGAAGAGATTTATGCTCAATTAAATTATGATGAAAATCAAATAGAACAAGTATTAAATTCTCTAATTACCAATGGTGAGATAATAAAAATAAATAATGAAGTTTTTTTACACAGTTCAATTTATGAAAAAGCTTTAAATATATTAAAGGATCATATTAATAAAAATGGAAGTATTACTGTGGCTGAATATAGGGACGTATTAGATACCAATAGAAAAGTAGCATTAGGACTATTAGAGTATTTTGATCAAATGAAAATAACTAAGAGAGATGGGGACATAAGGACAATTATAGTTTAAGAATATAGAATCCTTTTTGTTGTGGAGTGATAATATGAAAACAAAAATAATTATTATTAATAAAGATATAGCCTTTACAAAGGAATTAAAACATACATTAGAGCAAGACAACTATAATGTAGAAACAGCTTATACTATTAAAGAGGCTATAGAAAAAATTAAAAAAGAAGGTTTCGAATTAGTAATTTTAGATTTAATATTACCTGATGGAAATGGATTAAGTCTATGTAAAACCATTAGAAGACATTCTCAGGTTCCCATTGTAATAGTTACAGAAAAAAAAGAAGACACTTCTAAAATAAGAGCCTTAGAATATGGAGCTGATGATTATATTACAAAACCTTTTAATATTTTGGAGTTGAAAGCTCGTATTAAAGCAATACTTAGAAGGGTGAATATGAGTACACCTTTAGTAGATAATCAAACTATTAAAATAGATGACTTCGTTATTAATACTTTAGGAAGAAAGTTAACTATTAAGGGTGAATCAATAAATTTAACAGGCAAAGAATTTGATTTATTCTATATACTAGTATCTAATCCTGGCAAGGTATTTACAAGGGAAGAGTTATTAGAAACAGTATGGGGATATGAATATTTTGGAGATTTAAGAACAGTTGATGTGCATATTAGAAGACTTAGAGAAAAAATTGAAAAAAACACTAATAGCACAGAATATATTCATACAAAATGGGGGGTAGGTTATTACTTTAACAACAAAAAGGAAAATGCTGCTGTAGATTAGGAAAAATTTTTCTTGAAACATATTTAAAAATATTGTATAATGTTACTTGTGTCCACAATAAGGGNGTAGATGAGTCCTGGTGGGCTCTCTGGTCTTCAAAACCAGCGGGAGGGGTTAGGAGCCTCTTCGGTGAGTTCGATTCTCACATACTCCCGCCATAGATTTTAAGCCACTTTTGTGGCTTTTTTGTTTTTTGTTTTGGGCATTATTGCCAATTGTGTTTTTGCATAACTAGATTTATTTATTTTTTTTAATATGGTATTATTAATATTATTAATTATTTAATATGATGAAATTGAGATTTGATGAAATTGGAATTATATATAATAATAGGAAAATTAAAATCTATTTAGATGGAGTGATATTGTTAATGAAAAATAAAGCAGTAGTTTTAGGAGCAAATTATTATATTGGTTTAAGCATAATTCGTTGTCTAGGTATTCATGATATACCTGTTGTTGCTGTTGATTATTCTAAGAAAGGGACATATGGATTTTATTCTAAGTATTTGTCAGAAAAATTAATTGGGCCAGATAGTAAGGAGGATCCTGAAGGATTGTTAGATTTTTTGGTAGAGTATGGGAAGAAACAGGATAAACCTCCTGTTTTATATCCTTCTGCCGATGGTTATGCTGAGTTTATTGACAAATATTTACCAACACTTCAAAAATACTATTTAATTAATCAAACGGAACAAGGTCTATTTACAAAGGTAATTAATAAAGACTCCCTTTACTCTTTAGCTAAAGAGCATAATGTTTTATTTCCAGAAACTATTTATATAGATGATGAAGACTATAAAGAGAAAGTGAATTCTATTATAAAATTTCCATGTTTAGTAAAACCAACAGATTCACCTGCTTTTGTTTCTTATTTTAGGAAAAAATTATTTAAGGTTTATAATATGGAAGAACTAGAAGATGCTATAAAAAAGGCTCAGGAAGCCAATTTGGATGTGGTAATTCAAAGGATTATTCCAGGTTTTGATGACCATATGTATACTTTTGATGCATATTTAAATCAAGACTCAAAGGTAACCCACTGGATTACATGTCAAAAATTAAGACAATTCCCTATAAATTTTGGCGCTTCTGTATATACTATTCAAAAGTATGTGCCTGAACTATATGAAATAGGTGCTAAATTTTTAGAAGATATTGGGTTTAAGGGTTTTGCAGAAATAGAATTTAAAAAAGATGCAGATACTGGAAAATATTATTTAATAGAAATAAATGCTAGAACAACAAATTTAAATAGCATGTTATTTAAAGCAGGAATAAATATGCCATATTTAGCTTATTGTGAACTTACAAATGAATTACCAGAACCTTATGCTATAGAAGAAGATACAAATATAGCATTTTGGTATGCATATGAGGATTTTTTTGCAATTAGAAATTATAAAAAAACAAAACAATTAACTGGGAAGGAAATTATTAAAACATTTAACAGACCAAAAGCATATGCAATCTGGGACATGAAGGATCCATTACCTGCATTTGCATTTATTTTTCAAAAGATAAAACGATTATTTAGTAAAATTTTTGTACATTAAGATGATAAATGGATTATTACATTAGGAAGGAGTACACAAGATGAAATTGTCTAAATTACTAGAATCTGTAGAAATAGTTGAATCTCATAAAGAAAAGGATATTGATATAAAAGGCATTGCCTATGATTCAAGAAAAGTAAAGCCTGGAGATTTATTTGTGTGTAT
>JGI24708J26588_10002166_pt1 | contig 14999 bp, 11 predicted proteins | sample BioPla1DNA2_FD_26588 | JGI IMG/M metagenome (IMG submission 26588) | reverse complement strand
TAGCGTAATATTAACGATATAGCCTTCCGCATTTAACCTTTGTGTCATATTATCAACAAATGCAACATACCCCTCGCGGTCAGTAGGAGAAATGTAAGGGAAATCTATAGTCAATCCATAGTATCCCTTACTACTCAAAATATCTAAAGCATTATTTATTAAACGATTTTGTATTTCTTCACTTGCTAATATATGGTTTATTACATATATATCATAGTAACCTTCTGCATCCCTTGTAGATATTAGCATTATAGGTGCAACCCCATATAGCTTAGCCGCTTCTATTATATCCCTATCATTAATGTCAATTAAATCGCCCTCGNAAGTAACCATATAATTAAATATCGTTAGATAAGTTAGATATGGTAATGTTTTTCTTAATGTATCGGAATCAATAAACGGATAAGTATAGCCATTCACGGAAGCATTCATAATTTTATTATCCATATAACTTATTACAAGTTCTTCTCCCGGAAAGATAAACTCTCTATTGGATAGATAAGGATTATTCCTTATTAACTCTAGCACGCTTATATCGAATTCATTTGCAATACTGGATAAGGTATCACCTTCCCTAACCACATAAGTTTGTTTGGGAAACAAAATCACCAAATCTTGCCCAGCAATCAAATTATCGGGATTGGGGATTTCATTCTCTAATATTAATCTATCAACAGAAACTTCGTAAAAATCTGCAATTGATTGGATGGTTTCCCCTTGCTTTACAACATGTATTATCATCTATAATCCCACATTACTCATTTACTCACTAACATTATATGGAGTAACTAATATTTGTATCACCGAGAAATATCTTTAAGTTCTCTATTTCAAGATATCCCATATATCTGCATTGAACTTATCACCCAAATAAGCACGGCCGATTTGAGGTTTATCAAGATAATCCCTACGGATCTGCTCACGAATTCGATAAATTTCATCTTTTAGTTCGCTAGCTGAAAGCCTCGTCGCTCCATGGCCCAAGATGATTAATTGTTCAGTCGCATCGGAGGTTGCAACAACCACACGGTGTATTCGTGAAATTTCCCGAGTTACTTTTTCTATATACTGATCCGCAGTCTCAGCTTCCTTAGTATATACTACGTGGATATTATTGTATTCCTGTACTTCTCCTATACCGCCTTTTACTTTATAGGCATCAAAGACTAGAATTACATTACATTTCGTAAAGCCTTGATAGTTACATAGGATGTCCATGAGTTTATATCTAGCGGAATCCATATTTTCCTTAGCAAGTTCATTTAATTCCTCCCAAGAAAATATAATATTATAGCCATCTACCAAAAGATATTCTTCCACTACTTGTTTTTCACTTGAATCCGCTGGGTGGTTTAACTGGACCTTTCTAATTCTTTCTTTTTTCTCATATCCGAACCTGCCATGCGAATAATTAATTTTCTGTTTAATTGGTCCAAAGGTACGAACAAAGATATCTTCTAACTCTTTATCTTCCTGTAATGAATTGCTAATCGTTGTTCTGGGCTTAGCAGCAACTTGCTTTCTATTTTTCTCTTGAGGCTTCTTGGTCTCATTGGTTTCTTCTGTTACAGGTGGTTGCCAACCACTTTCCAAATGCATATAATCTTCAACTTTATCCCATTCTACAACGAAGCCAGCTCCATGGGCACAAAACACGGAACCGGTTGGATTACCGATATCTCTTTCACTATCATAACCAATCAATTCAATTACTTCATCCGCATTGTGGCAAGGAAAATATCCTTTAAGTGTACAGTACATTCTTCCCCTGCCCTTAGTGTAAGCTATTACTTCCGTATGATAACCTCGCATGGAAGCAACGGGAGCACTCCCAATTAAGATTGACATATCTCCAGCTATCTCTGGAGGGTTAAATTCCCCATTCATCCGTCCAATATCGTTCATGGCTCTACCTACCATTTCCGATGGAACTTCTAATTTGAAATTATAATATGGTTCCAAAAGAACACTCTTTGCCTTCTTTAATCCCTGCCGTACAGCCCGATAGGTTGCCTGTCGGAAATCGCCTCCTTCAGTATGCTTTTGATGAGCACGACCAGCAATTAGGGTAATCTTCATATCGGTAATTGGCGATCCTGTTAAAACTCCCACATGCTCTTTTTCCTCCAAATGAGTAAGAATCAGCCTCTGCCAATTTCTATCTAAGGCATCCTCACTACAACTGCTGTCAAATACTAGTCCACTTCCTGGTTCGCCAGGTTCTAAAGCCAAATGGACTTCTGCATAATGCCTTAATGGTTCAAAATGCCCCACACCTACTACAGGCTCTGCAATTGTTTCTTTATAAACAATATTTCCAGGCCCAAATTCCACATCAACACCAAAACGTTCCAGGATTAAACTTTTTAGAATTTCTGTTTGAACCTCCCCCATCAATTGGACATGAATTTCTTTGAGAGGTTCAGACCAAACAATATGCAACTGAGGGTCTTCTTCCTCCAACTGACGAAATTTAGAGAGCATACTATAAGCATTATACTCCGGAGGCAATAAAATTTGATAGTTCAGTACTGGTTGTAGAATAGGCATGTCCGCCCCAGCTTCAATACCAAGTCCTTCCCCAGGATAAGTATTGCCAAGTCCAGTAACCGCACAAATGGTACCGGCATCTGCTTGATCTACAGTTTCATACTTTGTTCCGGAATATATTCGGATTTGATCGACTTTCTCTTCCCATATCTCATCAATATTTTCTTCAACTTCCTTGCCAACCGCTTTTTCTTTACTTTCACCTTTGCGATTGGTTAGCAACATTTTTACCGATATATTTCCTCCCGTAATTCGCATATGAGTCAAGCGGTTGCCCTGATCATCTCTAGAAATCTTAAAAATCTTTGCTCCAAAGCTTTCTGGATAATCTGCCATTCTTGTAAATTGCTTCAATCCATCTAAGAATTCTTGCACTCCGTCCAACTTTAAAGCTGATCCAAAATAACAAGGAAAGACCTTCCTTTTTGCAATTACAGAAATAATATCTTCTGTAGTAATCGTATCATTTTCAATATATNTCTCCAGCAANACCTCATCCGACATAGCGATATCTTCCATAAATTCACTGGAGCTAAGGTCCATGTTAAAATCCATACATCCTTCACTCAAGAGCTTTCTTAACTCTTCCATGAGTGCATGACGATCGTTCCCTTCCACATCCATCTTGTTTATAAATAAAAAGGTAGGGATTCGATACCTAGCAAGCAGGCTCCATAATGTCTCTGTATGTCCTTGAACACCATCACTACCATTAATCACCAATATTGCATAGTCAAGAACCTGTAATGTCCGTTCCATCTCTGCAGAAAAATCCACATGTCCTGGCGTATCTAGCAAGGTTACTTCCATATCTTGATATCCAAAAACCGCTTGTTTTGAAAATATAGTAATTCCTCTTGCTCGCTCCAGCGCATTCGTATCTAGAAAGGCATCTTTATGATCCACCCGACCTAATTTACGGATACTACCTGTCAGATACAACATACTTTCAGCAAGCGTTGTTTTCCCTGCATCCACATGAGCTAGAATGCCAATTGCTAACTTCTTCATTATATAATTGACCTTCTAATCTCTTCTTCGGTTTTGCTAGAAAGGTATGCTGGAGCAATATCAACGACCGTTTTAGCTCCAGATATGCCCTCCTGATTCAACCGATAAGCAGCTCTTGCATAGGCAATAATTACATTTGCCGTAAAATCAGGGTTTGATTTTAATGATAATTTATATTCTATGGTATGACTATTCTCCTCCTGTAATCCAGTTTTACCAGAACGGATTACCAATCCACCATGGGGCAGTCCACTATGCTTCTCTTGCAACTCCTGTTCGCTAACGAAGTGAACTTCTGTGTCATAGTCAGCAAAATAATTTGGCATAGATATTATTTCTTGCTTAATTCGGGCTTTATCAGCACCCTCTTTGGCAACAACAAAGCACTCTCTTCGATGCTTCTCTCTTGTTGTAAATTCAGGCATTTCTCCCTTTTTCACAGATTCAATTGCACTCTCAATAGGGATGGTATACTGTTTTGCATCCTGAACACCTTCAACTCTACGTATCGCATCTGAATGCCCTTGACTAATTCCTTTCCCCCAGAAAGTATAGGTGCTTCCCTCTGGTAAGATAGCTTCCGCATATAAACGATTGATGGAAAACATACCCGGATCCCATCCACTGGAAATAACACATACTTTTTCTGATTCTTTTGCAATTTTATTAATTTCATTAAAGTAATCCGCTATTTTGGCATGGTTATCATAGGCATCCACGGTATTGAACATGCTAGCAAAGAGCGGACCTTGCTCCGGTATATCGGATGCACTTCCACCACATAGTATCATTACATCAATTTGGTCTGTCATCTTCTTTGCATCATCAATATGATAAACCACTGCACCTTCAGTCACTGTTATTATTGACGTTGGATCACGCCTTGTAAATATACCAACAAGCTCCATATCTTTATTTTGTCTAATTCCCAATTCTACACTTTTTCCTAGATTTCCGTATCCTACAATTCCTATTTTAATTTTTCTCATAGTATCTCTCCTTTATTTCCTTGAGTGCTTACTAAGCAAAAGTAAAATCATTTGAAAAGCTCTTAAATAGATACTATATCAAATTTTACCTTGTTGCAATAACAAATCATGTAATTATCACATCGCATAGTTGCAAGATAGCCTTGTTTAAAAATAGCGTATGATTATTCATCCTGGCAGATAAAAATCATACGCTATTGTAATTATGAAAATGAGATAANCATTCTAGTTAATCTTTTGCCTATTGCATTTTGAATTCTGAATAGATGTGGTCATATTCTTCTAAAACTTCTGCTACATTAATATAAAAGTCTGTATTTGCAATTACTTCATCAGACATATTTAGCATTGGATTGTTTTTAAAGTCTTCAGGTAAATATTCTTCCGCTGCTTTATTGGCAGTTGAAAAGTTTGTTATATCTGCAATCTTTGCAGCAATTTCAGGTTGTAATAAAAAGTTTAAGAAGGCATATGCATTATCCTTATTAGGCGCTTCTTTCGACATAACAAAGGAATCGATATATATTGGCATTCCTTCTTCCGGGAATACAGGTTGAAGCTTTTCGTTAGCCGCCTGCCCCTTCACCGCTTGATTAGAATACATAAATCCAACAACAGCTTCTCCACTGATTAGGGAGTCCTCTGGGGTATTTGTTTCAAAACGCATAATATTATCACTAAGTTCAAATAGTTTCTCTTTTGCTTCCGCAATCTTTGCAGGATCTGTTTCATTATACTCATAACCTAATGATTTCAAAACCAGTCCAATAATTTCAACTGACCAGTCAATTACAACGATGTTGTCTTTTAATTCTTCCTGCCATAGATCTTTATAACTGGTAATTGGATCCGCACCTAGTTCTGCAACCGCTTCNGGATTTACAAGTAAGAATGAGGTGGATATTGCATATGGTATGGANTACTCATTATTTTCATCATAATAGTTACCTTGATAACCTGGGTTAATATTAGAGAAATTCGATAACTTATCTTTATCNAATATCTCTAGAGATCCATTTCGTCTNAANATATCAACCATATAATCGGTTACAACCGCCAGGTCATATTGATCTGGATTCGCTTCAAGTAATGATTGCATATCCTCATTCGATGTTACTTCCTTATAATTTACGGTAATTCCAGTTTCTTCTTCAAACTGACTAATAACTTCCCGTGGAATAAAATCTCCACCCCATGTCATAAGATTAATCTCTTTACTATCCTTATTCCCACCGCATCCAACTAAAGCGAATACCATGATTGAGAATAGGAACAAGCCTAGTAATCGTTTTATTACTGTATTTTTCAATTGAAATTCCTCCTTTTTCTAATTCTTCTTTTTAAATAAATGTATTAAGTAAATGTTATAATATAAGTAAATGTAAAAAACAAGCGTGTGTTCTACTTCTTCTTATTAAAAATTTGGCTAAAACCTATAATAAAAAAGGTTCCTACTAAGATTAAGGTACATAATGCATTAATTTTCGGTGTAACACCGACACGCATCATTGAGAAAATATGAACCGGTAAGGTCGTTGAAGTTGCGCCTGCCATATAAGTCGAAATAACTACATCGTCCAAAGAAATCGCTAGTGCAAGTAAGGATGCTGTTATAATCGAAGGCAAGACCAAAGGTATGATAATCGTTTTTATAATCTGCCACCTGGCCGCTCCTAGATCCTTTGCCGCTTCAATAATGGATATATCGATTTCTTTTAATCTTAATTGTACCATAATATATACATAGGGTACACAAAACAAGGAATGGGAAAGAACTAAGGTTGTAATACCAAATGGCATCTTTAATGCACTAAAAAACAATAGCAGTGAAACTCCTAAGGCAATCTCAGGAACCAGTAAAGGTAATAGCATTAATCCGTTTAGTGTTTTTTCCATTTTCTCAGTAACATATATTGAAATAATAGCAGTTGCTGTTCCAATTATAGCTGATAGAAGTGATGTTAGAACCGCCACTTGTATACTTATTTTNAATGCATCTGCAATAACCCTATCAGAAAAAAGTTCTTTATACCANTCNAATGTAAAACCTGTCCATTGCGCTGTGGAAGGGCTTTTATTAAAGGAATACATAATAACGCTAAGCACTGGAATATATAGCATTACAAAGAATAGGGATAAGTATAATGTGCGGAATCTTTTAGCCTTGGTATTCATTATAATAGTCTCTCCTTATTATTCCTTGTTATACGATTATAGATAAACAGTACAATTAAAACCATTACAATCATTCCTACAGAGAAAGCTGCCGCAAGTGGTCTATTTCTGCCTTTAGTAACCATCGAATTAATCAGGTTACCCAGAAATATATTTTTACCTCCGCCTAAAAGGTCGGATATAAAATAAAGACCTAAAGCAGGAATAAAAACTAAAGTAAAACCTCCAGCAATCCCCGGTATGGTAAGTGGTAGTGTGATACTAAAAAATGTCTTCCATTTACCAGCCCCTAGATCATAGGATGCCTCCAGTAAAGATTTATCAAGTTTATCTACGGAATTATAGATGGCTATTATCATAAAAGGAATTAGCATGTAGGCGGTACCTGTTAGAATAGTACCAAACTTATACATCATACCCAGCGGTTTATCAATAATATGGAGATTGAGTAGTATATTATTTATAAGTCCTCTATTACCAAGTAAGATAATCCAACCGTAGGTTCTTAGTAAGCTCGATATCCAAAATGGAAGTATAATTAATACAATGGCTAGAGCCTTCTTCTTGGTTTCTAGTTTTGCTGTAAAATAGGCGACAGGATAGCCAATCAATAATGTTATCAATGCGGTTAGTGTTGCAAGCAAAAAGGAATTAAAAAACACTTTCAAATAGATTGGATCAAATATCCTTTTATAATTATCTAAGGTAAATTCAACCACAATATTGCCCAAACTATCCCTAGACAGAAAACTCAATACAAGAACAAATATCAATGGTATGCCAACGAGTAATCCAAACCAAACCAGTATGGGTATGGCTGGGGCATTTTGCTTAAACTTCTTCATTCCAAAACCTGACCTTTCTTTTTCACCCAATCTTATGTGTGGAATTCAGATTTTACTATTTCATCGAAATCATCTTCCATAGGGAGTAAGATTGCTCCTGACTCTTCCCATGATACATGTACCATATCCCCTATCTCGTAATCACAATCATTATTCTGGTATTCAATAACTGTGATTTTCTCACCACCTACATTTACCCGTGTTCTTATCTGGGAACCAGCATAGTGTACCGATACAATTTCCCCGGAAAGAGAATTCGGGGTATTATTACAAGTAATCCGCATCTTATCAGTATGAACAGCTAGAATTGCTATCTCACCGGATTGGATACTTCTTTGCATATTGTTAGTGTTACGAATATTTATGATGCTATTTCCCAACNTGATTTTNGAGTATTCGTCATGTATTTCTAAAACTTTTACCTTTTTAATGTTCCTATCACCGATAAAATCTGCAACAAATAAATTGTTTGGATTCTTATAAATATCCCTCGGACTACCGACCTGTTGTATTACCCCTTTATTTAATACGACAATCCGATCAGACATATTAAGGGCTTCTTCCTGATCATGAGTAACATAAACAAAAGTTGTTTTTGTTTGCTTTTGTAACCCAGCTAGCTCTGTCTGCATATATTTTCTAAGCTTTAAATCCAGGGCTCCTAAGGGCTCGTCTAAGAGTAGAATATCCGGTTCGTTAATTAAAGCTCTGGCAATCGCAATTCTCTGCCTTTGGCCCCCGGATAATTGGTTGGTCATTCGCTTCTCATATCCAGTCATCTGTACTAATTCCAAAACTTCAGCTACTCGTTTCTTTATTTGATCCTCAGTCATGGACTTTTTTATTCTTGGTCCATAAGCAACATTATCAAATATATTTAAATGAGGGAATAAAGCATAGTTTTGAAAAACGGTATTTACATTTCTTTTGTTCGGTGGTAAATCTTTAATAGAATTTCCATTCAATAAAATATCACCAGAATCGATATTCTCAAGTCCTGCAATGCATCGTAATATCGTTGTTTTGCCACAACCTGATGGACCGAGAAGGGTTAAAAATTCTCCATCCATGATATCTAAGGAAATATCCTTCAAAATATGAGATGTACCAAAATATTTATTCATATTGATTAAATTAAGTAATGGTTTTTTCATATAAATCTTCCTTACGTAATAAGTTCATAGACTCTATTCAGCTATAATCTTATTTAATNTTCCTTATGGTTACTGTTGATACATTTTACACCATTCTACTTCATTTGTCCAAGATGTTTCAAATTTTATAATATAAAATATAGATACTTCACTACACGTTATTATACTACAATATAAAAATGTAGCTATAAGGTAGGTCGGACTGCATTACACTTATCCGGCCTACCTTATAGAGTTTCTATGGAAAGATGACCCATAAAAATCATTAATCAATCAAATAAAGATATCAATACTTTCTTAACCTACATAAATAAAACCAAATATTTAATACTAAATAAATAATTCTAAATAGAAATATTAAATAAATAATACTAAACTCACTGACATTACCACCATTCCTGCTATAAGACCATAGATTGAAAGATGGTGTTCACCATACTCCTTCGCAGCAGGTAGGAGTTCATCCAAACTGATATATACCATAATACCTGCAACCGCAGCAAATATTAATCCCATTAAAGTATCATTTAAGAAAGGTCTCAAAATCAAATATCCTACAATAGCACCTAGTGGTTCTGCTAAACCCGACAGCAATGATAGTGAAAATGCTTTTTTGCGGCTTTTTGTAGCGTAAAATATGGGGACTGCTACTGCAATACCTTCTGGTATGTTATGAATAGCGATAGCAACTGCTATAGGAATTCCTAGCTGAGGATCATTTAAGGCTGCCACAAATGTTGCTAATCCTTCTGGAAAATTATGAACTGCAATAGCCAATGCTGCAAATATTCCCGTCCTCATAAGACTGTTTTTGTGATGTTCACTATTACCATCCATCTCTTCTACTGTATGTGCTTCATGAGGATTATCACTTTCGGGGATCAATTTATCTATCAATGCTATGATTAGCATTCCTAAGAAAAATCCACCGACTGTAGCCCAGTTTCCATTTTTTATACCTAATGCTGCTGTTAAGGCTACTTTTGCTTCTACAAAAATTTCAACAAAGGAAACATAAATCATAACACCAGCTGAAAATCCCAGAGCAACTGATAAGAATTTTTTATTTGTTTTATTTGTTAATAAGGAAAGTGCACTTCCTATGCCTGTTGATAGGCCAGCAAAAATTGTTAATGCAAATGCAAATAGTAGATTTGAAAACTCCATAAATCTGCCTCCTTTAAGTAAAAATCATCTAATTAGCCCGCTATATTTAGTTAAAAGCAATTATTTTATTTGCTTTCATATACAAACCAATAAATTTGCTATTAATAATAACATAGTTTTTAAATTATTTATAGTGATTTTGGCAAAATAGGTAATATTTAGTTTCAATACCATTATAATCATCGGCTTTATAGGTGGCTAAAGATAGTGTAACTTTAATACTCTAGTTACATTCTCAAATATATTATTCTCTTAATTATATGCCAGAAATGATCACTCTGAAACCGGAGCGGAAATAATAGAGCCATTTAATATTAATTTGCAAAACCCGACTTCGTGAAGCCAAACATGAAGCCGGGTTGATTGCTTATATTATTGATCCTTTATTATTTTTTCCAATACTTCCTCACCTAAACGTTCGATAGTCCTACCTTCGGCTCGCAGGTCACGACCTAAAGCGGCTGAGGCCATATTAATGAGTGAAGTACATATAGGAGTGTCTACTTCTAGCTTGGCTCCTAAAGTTTCAAGCATAACCAAACCTTGTGGAACATCCTCCGATATATATCTAGAATCAACTACCGTAGGTCCCTTAGCACGTGTAGGCATACTAGCATACCAGAAGAAAACTTCTTTGGCATCCCGTGTATCATCTAGGGTGTTTCGATACTTGCAGGCCTCTACGTATGACATACGTTCACTTCCTAGTTTCTCCATTACATCCATCTTTTCATTATCAAGTGCCTCAAGAATACGCCATACACTCGGAGTAAATACTTCATGGTACATACAATAATCTCCGTTCGTTTTTTCAATACGAGGAATACTCATAATAGCACCAACCGTATGTACAATTAGATTTGGATTATGTAGTGCTGCTTCAATTACAGAAGGAAGATAGACAAATGGGTACCCAAGCTGATTTAATTTCTCCTTAGCTCTTTCCGCATGCTTTGCAGGGTAGATACCAAGAGGATTACGTACATTACGAAAACCAATCTTTATCGTACCGGGCTCATGAATTCTACAATCCACAAAAGAACTTTGCGCCTCACAAATAGTAAGATCTATATCTGGGCAATGCTTTAGTACATAGGCAGTAGAGAGATAGCCAGGGTTAATTAAGAGAATTTGATCGTCTCTGAGATGAGGTTTTATGCGCTCAATCAGATTCTCGTGATAATTTGTTTGTATATAGATAATTACAATCTCGCTTTTACTTAGCTGCGATAGATCCCTAGTTAAATGCTTTATTTGAGCCTTTACGGTTTCCCCTTTTTCATGAAGACTAACCATACCGCCATATTCTATCAAATGCTCAAAATTTTTATCATGCATGGCATGGGAGGTTTTAATCAATGTCACATCATGACCTCGTAAACTTAACTCCGCAGCTACCGCTGTACCACCATTACCAGCACCTAAAACAGAAATATTCATCTTATATCCTCCTTTTTAATTATTCGCCGCTACATAGGTAGCGAGCGCTGCTTGATTGTTAAATATTGCATCCAATACTGACTCTGTAAGTTCACCAAAAAGTGGTCCACAACTTACTTGATTCATTCCAGGAGCTCCGTTGTATTCGATAAATACAGGATCTCCAGCTTCGTCAATAGAGAAATCCCAGCCAATAATACGAAAATGAGGAATATTCTTGTGGGCTCTACGAATCTCTGAAATCACCCGGTCGTAGGATGGAATTTTTATGTCCTTAAAAACTGCTCCACCAGGATGACACATCACCCATTGTGAAGCTCTATTAATCGCTTTACTATGAAGCCTTCCATCCGAATGAATTGGGCAAGCTATACCACCTGCAGAGACATTATCAAGACGGGAGCCACCCACACCCATGCGTAAAATTGATGAAGAAATATAAACTTCGCCTTGAAATAAAAAGGATATTACTCGAATGGTATTTAATGACTTGGGATGTATTGCTTCTAATACTTCATGTTGCTTAACAATATCCTGAACGATATAGTCGGTTCCATAGGTTTTTAGCAAATGATTAAAATCTAAGTTAGGATTGTCCTCTCTATCATAGAAAAAAATGTCCACTCCCTCACCACTATATATAGCTGGTTTTATTACAAAGTGTTTCTCCGCTTCTAGAATAGATTTCGCTTGTGTTAAACTAATCATATTACCAGAGCCATCATAAAAGCAGTGATTACTGTTTTTTAGAATTGTGCGTGGTTGTTTTAAAAAAGGAAACATCCGACTATAGAAACACTTATCTGTATAAGCATGACGAAAACTAGGCTTGTTAAGCGCCGGATAAATAATTCTCCAATAAATATCTTCCGGTATGTATCGAGGATCATATTCTGAATCCTTATAACAATAAAGGTCATACCACATTTTATCAGGCTGAATACCATATTGATTCCAAAATGGTAGTACCTGAGTACGAAAAGAATGTTTGCTACCAGAGTAGCCACCATTTAGTTTTGCAAGTTGACGTCTGCAACTTTTTTGTGCTTTCCTTGCTTCCATATATAAATCAACCTTTTGATAAATAGACCGGCAAATTCTCTCCCAATTACCTGCCCGATTGATTTTTATTCGCATTGCGGCCTCCGCTCACCGTAGCAAGCAATATTGATATAGTTCTTACACAAAATAAATCTTTTCATCTTATCATCCTTTCTATTGTAATTATCGTTATTTACATATTTTTACAGCATAATTGATAAAAGCTGAACGGAGAGTTTCAGTTTACAATAATGCTGTATTATTTTGATTTTTTAATTACTTCTTGTGAATTTAAGAATAGTAATTACATGATTTTAATAGATGATCCAAGAATATTACGATAATTCATCGTTTATGAAATCAAAAAACGCTCTATTTAGAAATAAAACGTTTAATTGATGTAAAAAAGCTGAGGTATTTATATTATAACACAATTTTGTATTTGTTTCAGATATTTATATCACTTTTTTATTATTTATCTGATTTTTATTAATCTTTATCCTATTTCCGACTCTTCTATTGTAATTGCTTCATAAAACGACATATTATGAGAACTTATCTGACACTATTAAAAAGTCAACACCATTTTTAATATGTTGACTTCTTTATATTTCTGTTTTCCTTTCATCAAATCATATTATATTTATTGCAATAAAAAACGATGTTGTATGATATCTATCTTGAAATATTTAAGATACCAACTACATCGTTATATCATAATTATTATTCTTCAATACTGGATTTCTTAGAAAAATGAATAATCTGATTTTGATAAAGAAATGCCGGTATTAAAAAAGGAATACCTAGAAGACCAAATATAATGACTCCTTTTGAAAAAGATTGCATTTGGAAATAGCTTATAATAGAGAATATCAGGAAAAGTACTGCAATTATTAGAAAGGCATTGCGGAGAGTTTTATAATAAGAAGCTTTATCTTCGTTGGTAGTATGCAGCTCAAAGGAACGTCCATCATTCTTCTTCTCAACAATAAGCAATTCTTTGTTATAGTTCCCTGGATTAACCGCGATCTGCCCACTTCCCTTCCCATAAGGCCTCCAACGGGCTTTCCCAATCGAATAATTTAGATTCGCATTCTTGTAAAACACCTTATAGCCTAACTCTTCCAAGAACCCTTTATAGTCTTTCACATTTTTATAAGGTTGGCCAGCTACAAAATCAATACAATACTGATATTCACCTGGTTTACATTCTGTAAACTCATAGGAGAGTTTACCCGTTCGAACCAAACGATAACCTTTATTCGCCATTTGATTAAGCCATTTTTCTTGTGAATTCAAAAAACCTCCGAAAAATCGATAGCATTTTTTCATACGCCCTTTCCTCCTATAATTTGTTCTGCAATTTCTACTAGTTCTTTCATACGTAATAATTCAGCTTCCGCAATTTCTCTTCCAATATCCGTAATGATATATTCCTTCTTCCTACCTTTGCCATCATCCACTGGAGCGATCCAGCCTTTCCCTTGCAAATTGTTAAGTGCGCCATATAAGGAACCAGCACCCAAAATCAAACGCCCTCCCGTCTTCTCTTCCACGAATTGCATTATGCCGTACCCATGCATTCTTTCATACAATGCAAGTAAAATAAAGAATGTGACTTCGGTTAAAGCTCCACCTCTTACGTTATCACGCATAGTATCCTCCTTGTTATAATTACATTTATTACGATTACTATTTAAAATTACAGTTCTTGCAATTATATTGTTACAATACAAATGGCAATTTCAACTATTACACTCTCCGATATATCGTTTACTGTAATATTTATATCACTAATCGTAATAGTTGTCAATAGTAAGTTATAAAAAAATAATCGGTTGATTTTTACTTTAAGATCAACCGATTATTATATAAGCTATAATATTAGTTTTTAATTGCTCTTGTTGCGAAGAAAGTAGGCACATTAAATTCATGTAGATCACCATATCCATTAGTGTCTTCGTAAATATCCGTAAGGGTAAATCCAGCTTTCAATTGCCCACCTATTTGTTCCTCAATCGTATGAGAAAATTGTATTCCCCAATCATTTTTAAGAGATTTTTCATATAGATCTTTATCTTTCAATGGATTAAAGGGTAGTTTCTGTACTATCTTTGTTTCATCATCTTCATCAAAGAGAAAATTAATACCATTATCTAATCCTGCCAGTAGAATACCACCTTTTTTTAATATCCTATAGCATTCCTTCCAGACCGGAAGAACATCCTCAATATAGCAATTGGATACCGGATGAAAAATCAAATCGAAAGTTTCATCTTCGAAAGGTAAAGGTTTGGTCATATCTGCACGGACCGTAGTTATCTCATAATTTTCTCTTTTCGCTATATCAATTTCGCTTTGTAATTGTTTTTCCGAATAATCTAATACGGTGCAATCAGCGCCTAAAGCAGCAAATATCGGCATTTGCTGTCCTCCGCCAGAAGCCAAACCAAGTATCTTAGCANCCTTCATTTCACAAAACCATTCCTTAGGCACTGGCTTTGTAGGCGTTAAAACAACAGACCAATCATTATTTTTTGCTTTCTCAAAGATTTCATGAGAAATCGGCTGTCCCCATTCCCAGCCATCTTCAACCCATTTATCGATTACTTTTGAATTAATTTCTG
>JGI24708J26588_10002163_pt1 | contig 15009 bp, 10 predicted proteins | sample BioPla1DNA2_FD_26588 | JGI IMG/M metagenome (IMG submission 26588) | reverse complement strand
GTTAGTCCCGATGGGTGGTCAATTTTATAATGTTTTTCATTAGCACGTTCATTTTTTATTACAGTTTTCTTCATTTATTCTCCCTCCTCCTGCGAATCTTCTCCCGTCAATATATAAATTGTATCTAATTCTAGTGATTTGGCAGCTTGTACTATCTCATCTTTACCGATATTCGATAGCTTTTCGCCCTCCTCCTCGGGGGTGAAACTTGTCCCAGAATATATTTGTGCAACATACCATCCCTCAACTGCCGATGCCGCATCTCCGATAGTTTTAAAGCTATTTAATAGGCTAAGTTTATCATTCTCTATGTCCGCATCTGTAAAGTCACCTTGCTTCACACTCTCAAGCTGGGCAAGAATCTCATCTTTTGCCTTCTCTATATTATCATTTTCAACACCGCAATCTACAAGCATTATACCCTTTATTCTATCATATCGTGCAACACAATAGTAACACAGTGATAGTCTTTCCCTCACATTCATAAATAATTTCGATGTAGGAGTACCGCCGTAAAGTGCTGTCATAAGGCGCATTGCGCTCACGTCATCGCAGTCCGTCTTGAATCCTAGCACCATTTTACTTTGGTTAACCTGCATTTTTTCCGTATGAGTGAGCGGTTCACTTTTCGGAGTGCTTAATTTCGTCGCTGGCATACGAGCATCATTCCTATCAAGTCCAGTGAATGCTTTTTCAAACACGGATCTAGCATTATTATAATCACCGCAACCGATAAATACAATTTCAATTCTTGAATCGCTGAGTATTTGCTTATACGCATCATACGCCATTGCATTTGTTAACTTTTCTGCTGACTGTTTACTTCCGTATCTACCTATTCCATACGGCTCATCTTCACACATAATCGCACTAGCACGATTAATTGAATATGTGCGTTTATCGTTAATTTCAGCATCTATTTGATCGATGAGGTTGTTCTTCTCTAAATTGAAATTTTTATCGCTGAACAATCCATTTTCTAAGATGGGATTGAGCAGACATTCAATAAGGATGCTTGACATTTCTTCAGTTAATTTTTCACCCGACAATGCATATACATCATCTATTCCGCTGATTGAAATCGTGCAAACCTGCGCATCGCCAAGCTTGCCAACTGTATTCGACAACACGGCACCATAAAGGGAATGGAGCTTCTTTGTAAGTTTCATAAAATCGGGATAGGATTTGTTCCCCCTAGTTAAAATGCTCGGCACGATAGCATTCGCCGATGCTGTTTCTTTATCAAGAGGCATAATAAGATTAATTGAAATCCTATTAGTCTTATAACGCTCATCGGTAATACCACTAAAATANACACTATTGGCTATTTTCACTCTATTAATGCTCATTCTAAAACTCCTTTATTGATAGGTATCTTATCTGATTAGGTTCTATCAATTAAACTATATTATACCATAACAAAAATAAAATTACCACATTTTCCACACATAATTTTTATTAATGTTTTAGTTAAACTATATATAATCTTTCTACGAAAATCAATGTTAGTAGTCTATTCCTTACAAATATGTTTTTTATACTTGACAATGCAGAATTTTTAAAGTATAGTTTTAGTTAAATTCAACCAAACGAGGTATTTAACGATGAACGTTTTATTAGCGAAAACAAACTTTACATATTTTTACGGCTTGGGCTTTTATTTTAGCTCCGAGTATTTTTGGTATGTAAAGAAATTTGTTGCCGCAATAAAACTACGATTACAGAATTAAAGGCTAAATATAGCTTTTATATACTAGTCCGTAGCTTTTGGCAACAAGAGCTACGGACTATATTTTTTTATGGAGGGATAATAATGATAGTAGTATTAAAGCAAGACGCATCGACAGAAGCATTGAAAGACCTTTTGACGTGGTTCGATGGATACGGTGTTAAAGTCAGCATGATTACAGGATCACAAAAGACGATTCTAGGTATCATTGGTGATACATCGCAAATCGATATGGACGTTATTAATGCACGGGGCATCGTTGAGAAAGTTCAACGTGTGCAGGAGCCGTACAAAAATTCTAATCGCAAATTCCACCCCGACGACACGGTTATTGAAGTCAATGGCACAGAAATAGGATCCGGCAATCTCAATATTATCGCTGGACCATGTTCGGTAGAGAGCGAAGAGCAAATCGTTGAAACTGCCAAAAGGGTCAAGGCGGCAGGAGCAACTTTCCTACGTGGGGGCGCATTCAAGCCACGCACATCACCGTATGCTTTCCAAGGGCTGCGTGCTGATGGTATCGAACTTTTGCTAAAGGCAAAAAAGGAAACTGGGCTATCAATAGTGACTGAAATTATGGATTTATCACATATTGATTTGTTCAGCGATGTCGATGTCATTCAAGTTGGCGCTCGTAATATGCAGAATTTCGAACTGTTGAAAGAACTCGGACGTTCAGAGAAACCAATTCTGCTAAAAAGAGGGCTAGCAAACACAATTGAGGAGCTATTGATGAGTGCTGAATACATCATGGCTGGCGGCAATTCAAATGTAATCCTATGTGAAAGAGGTATTAGGACATTTGAAACAATGACTAGGAACACGCTTGATATTTCTGCTGTTCCCCTGCTCAAATCACTTTCCCACCTGCCGATAGTTGTAGACCCAAGCCATGCTGCGGGAATTGCCTCACTGGTTGAGCCATTGTCGCTTGCATCAATTGCTTGCGGTGCTGATGCACTAATTATAGAAGTGCATAACGATCCCAAGCATGCTCTATCCGATGGTGCGCAATCGCTCACTCCGGATCAATTCGATGGTTGCATGGTAAAAATCAAAGAAATATCAAAGTTCATGAATAGGCAAATCGGCTAGTCTACCGTGAAAGGAAATGATTAAATTGGAAATAATCTCTGTCTGCGCAAGCACTTCATACGACATATATATTGATTCGAACATCCTACCAATGAGTGGCAAATTGATACGGAAGAATTCATCCTCACATAGGGCTGCTATAATAACCGACGATATTGTCGACGGACTCTACTCATCAATTGTCGAATCGTCTTTAAAGGAAAATGGATTCGATGTTATAAAGTTCGTTTTTCCAAATGGTGAGGAAAGCAAAAACCATGATACATTGATTAGAATTTATAGTTTTCTGTCCCAAAATGGCATTACAAGGAGCGATATTCTTATCGCTCTAGGTGGCGGAGTTGTCGGCGATATTACTGGATACGTCGCCGCAACCTATCTTAGAGGGCTTGGTTTCGTACAAATTCCCACCACTTTCCTAGCGCAGATAGATTCCTCTGTTGGGGGCAAGACGGGAGTGAACATTGATGAGGGGAAGAACCTCGTCGGTGCATTCTATCAGCCGCTATGTGTGATTTGCGACACATCAACTCTATCTACACTATCGGAAGAAATTTTCGCCGATGGTGTAGCGGAGGCGGTTAAATATGGTATGATAGAGAGTGAGGAGCTTTTTAATAAATTGCATAAAGAAAATATCGACTCAATTCTGAATGAGGTGATATTTGAATGCATATCTATTAAACGGGATATAGTTGAGCAAGATGAGCTTGATAAAGGTGAGCGAATGAAACTCAATTTTGGTCATACACTTGGGCATGCAATCGAAAAACACTACAACTACCGTGGCATTACCCATGGTCGTGCCGTTGCAATTGGGATGTGCACATTCACGCAATTAGCAGAGAATTATGGAATGTGTGATAACGGTGTATATGATGAGCTTGTCGCCTGCCTTGAACGATATTCCCTGCCAACATCGACCGCAATTAACATCGATTCGTTGGCTAAATTATGTATGAGCGACAAAAAAAGAGATAGTGATAATATAAATATTGTATATTGTAAAAGCATTGGAAAGTCAACTATTTTACCGCTCACAATTGAAGAGTTCTATAAGTTCTTGAAGGGAGATTATCAATTTGAATGTTAGGCTGTCCCCGACTAAACTAAAAGGAAGTATAACAATACCACCGTCAAAAAGCATGTCACATCGTGCACTAATTTGTGCAGCTTTGAGTGAGGGCGAAAGCGTTGTAGAAAATATTATTTTATCCGATGATATTAAGGCGACTATCAGCGCTATGTCGGAATTAGGTGCTAATTTTAAAGTCGTAGAGAATCAAGTCCATGTTAGTGGCATCACGATACCGCCGTCCGTTGCTAGTATTGATTGTAATGAATCTGGCTCAACATTAAGATTCATTATACCAATTGCCGCCGCACTCGGTGTTGCAACAACTTTCTTCGGTAATGGGAAGTTGCCGGAGCGCCCGATAACACCATTTTTACGGGAATTGCCAAAAAAGAATATTGCTTTTGCCTATAATGGCACGATGCCCTTTGCCATAAATGGTATGTTGAAAGCTGGAACATATGAGTTGGAAGGTGATATTAGCTCGCAATTTATTTCCGGGCTGCTCTTTTCACTTCCATTGCTTGATGGCGATTCGCAAATTAACCTTACATCGCCGTTGCAATCAAAGCCCTATGTAGATATGACGATTGACTGCATGAACAAATACGGTGTGCAAGTAACAGAATCTGAAGATAAATACTTAATTGAAGGTAATCAAATATACTCGCTAGATAGGTTTGAAGTTGAGGGAGATTATTCGCAAGCCGCATTCTTCCTTGTTGCGAATGCGCTTGGTAGTGATATTCAGTGCGGCGGACTTGATAAGGATAGTCTGCAAGGTGATAAGAAAATTATCGAAATAATCGACTCTATTAAGAGAGATGATGGCTCTTTATCGCCGTTCAATGTAGATGTTGGTGAGATCCCCGACCTAGTACCGATTCTATCCGTGCTCGCAAGTTTTTGTGATGGCAAATCCACCATAACTAATGCCGCCCGCCTGCGTATTAAAGAATGTGACCGGCTAGAAGCTATGCAGGTTTGCATTAATGCCATTGGGGGGGAAGTTACTTCCACTGAGGATAGCCTAATTATAAAGGGGGTAAGTTCATTCAAAGGCGGAATTGTCGATAGTTACAACGACCATAGAATAGCTATGGCAATGGCGATTGCATCGACAAAATGCGAAAACGAATTAACTATTAATGGTGCTGAATGTGTGGAGAAATCATATCCGCACTTCTTTGAAGATATTAAAAAACTGGGTGGAATTCTCGACCTGAAGTAGGATATAACTCAAAAATAAAGGAGTCAAAATTATGTCGTCAATTTTCAAAGGAAATATAAATGTATCAATATTCGGCGAATCCCACGGCGCTGGTATTGGGGTTGTAATAGATGGGCTCCCTGCCGGTGAAAAAATAGATATGCAAGAGGTATTAAGCTTCATGAAAAGACGTGCACCAAAGAGTGATGGCACATCTACTTACCGTAATGAGAAGGATATACCAGAAGTTTTATCGGGCATGCTAGACGGGGTGACGACCGGTGCGCCACTCGCCGCAATTATTCGCAATACCGATACTAAAAGCGGCGACTACAAGAATATATCCCATTTAGCCCGACCCGCTCATGCAGATTATACCGCATATATTCGCTATAATGGGTTCAACGATATTAAGGGCGGCGGGCATTTCTCAGGTAGGTTAACAGCCCCCCTATGTTTCGCCGGCGCAATATGCACACAGATTCTAGCTAGTCGTGGCATTCACATCGGCGCACACATAAAATCAATTCACGATGTTCATGACGATAGCTTTAATCCAGTTAGCATTTCCCACGATGATATTAAGGCAATTCACAAAAGGAATTTCCCAGTAATTAATGAGAGTATAATCGACAAGATGAAATCAGCAATACTAAACGCTAGAAATAACCTCGATTCGGTGGGTGGCATTGTTGAATGTTGCGCCATTGGTGTTCCTGCCGGTATCGGTTCGCCGATGTTTTCGGGACTTGAGAACATTATAGCGTCGGCAATGTTTGCAATCCCTGCCGTTAAGGGAATCGAATTCGGTGCTGGATTCAATTCAACCCGCATGACGGGTAGCGAAAATAACGATGAATTCTACATAGATGAAGATACAGTCAAGACAAGAACAAATCATCATGGGGGTATTCTGGGAGGCATTTCATCAGGAATGCCGATTATGATGAATGTCGCATTCAAGCCGACACCATCAATATCAAAACCACAACATACAATAGATTACCAAAAGGGCGAAGAAGCTATAATAGAAATTAAGGGAAGGCACGATCCATGCATAGTACCACGGGCCGTTCCATGTGTAGAATCGATAGTGGGAATATCAATTCTATCAAGTATTGGTTCTTCTAAAACATTATAATATATAGCACACTGCAAGAATAGGATAGGAGCATAACACTCCTATCCTATTCTTATTTTACTCTAATATGAAATTGCTTGAATCCCATAAATAAACTTTCAAATCAACGGTATCGACGTTGACCGTTACGCCCTCTTTTTCCAACAATTCCTTTTGCCTATCTATCCCGCCGAAAGCGAATGATTTAGCAAGCCTACCCTCTCTATTAACAATGCGGTGGCAAGGAATTATCCCAGGTTGTGGATTTGCATGAAGTGCGAAACCGACGGCACGGGCCGCCCTTGGTGAGCCGCAAAGCATCGCAACTTGGCCGTATGTTGCAACCTTCCCAATTGGAATTTGCCTTACAACCGCATATACCTTTTCATAGAAATTTACCTTGCTCATAGCTTTCTCCTTATATTCGTATATCACCATACAACGCTAAATTGCTACTGCTTTTCTATATTCAATATATTCCTCATACGTCATTGCCCTATCGATTATACCTTCGTCAGTTAGTTCAATTATCCTATTCGCTATCGTTTGGATGAACTGATGGTCATGCGACGAAAATAGCACAATGCCTTTAAAATCGATTAAACCATCGTTAACGGCGGAGATCGATTCAAGATCAAGGTGATTTGTTGGTTGATCAAGCACAAGGCAATTTGCACCGTACATCATCATTCTTGATAGCATGCATCTTACCCTTTCCCCACCTGAGAGAACTTTCACCGGCTTAAGGACATCATCACCTGAGAAGAGCATTCTACCTAAAAATCCCCTAAGATATGTTTCTGTTTCGTCCTCGGAATACTGCTTTAACCAGTCAAGAATGTTAAGATCGGAATTCTCAAAATAGACTGAATTATCTTTAGGGAAGAACGATTGAGATGTGCTAACTCCCCATTTGAATTCGCCCTCGTCGGCATCTAATTCGCCCGTCAATATCTTAAATAATGTAGTTGCTGCATTCTCATTCTCGCCGATGAAAGCAACTTTATCATCTTTATTAAGTCTGAAAGACACGTTGTTCAGGACTTTTACACCATCGATAGTTTTTGAAATTCCATCAACAGTTAGAATTTCTTTCCCCGGCTCTCTATCCATCTGGAATCCTAAATAAGGATACCTGCGTGAAGATGCCGGCATATCCTCAATCGTTAGTTTTTCAAGCAACTTCTTCCTTGATGTTGCTTGCCTAGATTTAGACTTGTTCGCTGAAAATCTAGCGATAAAGTTCTGCAATTCTTTTGCCTTTTCTTCTATCTTTTTATTCTGTTCTTTCTGAATTCTCTGCATTAACTGGCTCGATTCGTACCAAAATTCATAGTTGCCTACATAAACCCCTATCTTACCATAATCAATATCAACAATATGCGTACATACAGTATTGAGGAAATGCCTATCATGGGAAACAACTATTACTGTGCCATCATAGTCGAATAGGAATTCTTCAAGCCAGGTTATAGAATCGACATCAATATTGTTCGTCGGCTCATCAAGAAGAATTATATCGGGCTGACCAAACAATGCTTGCGCAAGCAGAATCTTGACCTTTTGACTTCCACTAAGGGTATTCATCCCAGCGTATAATAAGTCAATATTGAGTCCTAGCCCTTGTATCAATCTCGATGCTTCTGTTTCGGCCTCCCAGCCATTCATCTCAGCGAATTCAGCCTCAAGCTCCGATGCTAATATGCCGTCCTCATCTGTAAAATCCTCTTTTGCATATAGCTCGTCCTTTAACTTCATCACTTCGTATAGGCGGGCATTGCCCATCATAATCGTATCTACAACCGTGTATTCATCATATGCAAAATGGTCCTGCTTTAAGACCGACATCCTAGTATTATCGGGAATGATGACATCCCCTGTCGAAGATTCAAGTTCGCCGGATAGTATTTTTAATAGGGTTGATTTACCTGCTCCATTCGCCCCTATGATACCATAGCAATTGCCAGGTGTGAATTTAAGATTCACCTTTGAAAATAATGTTGTCCCACCAAAACTTAGACTTAAATTAGATAAAGTAATCATTTTTCCTCCGCATAAACTTTTTGTATATAGTATACCACACTTTGCGCCATAGTCATACTGTCACGGATGCCAATTTTTACACACCTATTAGTTTCTTATTGGTTATCTCGCTCATAAAGCACTCGCAATTCTTAAATCGCTCTCCGCTCTCTTTTATAAAAGCCATCACTATTATAGTGATGGCTTTTTCCGTATTAGGATTTTATAGGATTATGCAAATCAATCCACCGCAACCCTCATTTATTATTCGCTCAATTGTTTCTTGCAATTTAAGTCTAGCGTCGGCAGGCATTCTATATAGCTTATTATGCAGACCCTCGTTAACAAGTTCATGCAATGACTTGCCAAAGATGTTGGATTCCCATATCTTTTTTGGATTTTCCTCGAATTCCTTTAGAAGGTAGATTACAAGTTCTTCCGATTGTCTTTCCGATCCGACTATCGGATTCACTTCAGTAGTAATATCAGCTTTAAGCATATGAATTGATGGTGCTGATGCTTTTAGACGGACACCGTATTTGCCTCCCTGTTTTACAATTTCCGGTTCTTCAAGGCTGAGTTCATCCATTGACGGCATTACAATTCCATAGCCTGTGGCATTTACCTCCTCTAGTGCGCTCTGTATCTTCTCATATTCACGTTTAATGTTTGCCAATTCTACCATGCAAGGCATTAAATCGCTTTCATCGGATAGTTCAAGTCCGGTAGTTTCGCCAAGAATCTTATAGAAAAGCTCCGCCTTTGTTTCGATACATATATTAGCGCTGCCTTTACCTAAATCGATTCGTTCAATCTCGCACTTCACAACGTGTTCGCATTCATTTACATCGCAAGCAATGTTGCGAATCTCCCTAATGCGATTGACATCTTGTGCGGATTGCTTGAGTGCATCGAAAATCTGCGTCTTTAGCCAATGCCCTTTTTCAAGGGTAGTAATCCATCTTGGCGCCTTAACGTTGATTTCTTTAACGGGGAATTCGAACAACATNTTCTGTAATACTGATTTGATATCATCTTCCGTTAATTCAAGACAGTTAATCGGCATTACCGGCGTATTGTATTTCTCGGTTAAGTCCTGTGCTAATTTTGCCGTTTCCTCGCTACCCGGATTTGTTGAATTCAGCAATACTACGAATGGCTTATCGATTGCCTGCAATTCCCCTATTACCCGCTCTTCGGCCTCTTCATATTCTTCTCGTGGAATATCGCTAATCGATCCATCAGTAGTTATCACAAGCCCAATTGTCGAATGTTCGGTAATAACTTTTTGTGTTCCCACTTCCGCCGCCATATTGAACGGTACTTCCTTATCGAACCACGGCGTCACCACCATTCGTGGCTGCTCATTCTCGATATATCCAAGTGAACTCGGCACAATGTACCCTACACAGTCAATCATGCGAACATTCATCTTAGCACCTTCATCAAGTGCTATTTCGACTGCCTCTTCCGGTATGAACTTCGGCTCGGTTGTCATAATCGTTTTTCCCGCCGCCGATTGCGGTAATTCGTCTATCGCCCGCTCTTTGCGGAAGTCACTGGATATATTAGGTATAACTAATGTTTCCATGAACTTTTTTATAAAAGTTGATTTCCCTGTTCTGACTGGCCCTACGATACCGATGTAGATATTTCCTTCGGTACGCTTTGCAATGTCAAGGTATATACTGCTATTCTCCATGTTTTTCAAAGCCTCCTAAATAATAATTACCCTACAATCGGTATTAATAGCATTCCTCTTTGCTCTAAAACTTCGCCCTCAAGCTCGTTTTCTTCCATAATAGCCTCAACCGATGTATTATATCGCTTGGCGATATCCCAAACACCCTCCCCCTCGTCCGCATAATATATTTTCAGCGCATAACTTAAATCTCTCTCTTTTGGCTTATTTGTATCAACAGTTATCTCGTCAATTCCATCAACTGTTTTAACTTCATATAAGCACCCTTTAATCCCCACCTCAGCCTTTATTTCAACAGCATTGTTCGATGCTAGGCTGTAACTACATGATACCACCCTTACCGTCGGTAGGAAATTGCTATCCCTAGTTAGATTATCAACTTCAATTGAATTATCGAATATATCCGACTTTTCAAGATATATCGGCCCCTCATCACTTTTTGCAAGAATGCAAGTATTGAGCGTGCCCGACACGATGATTTCATTATCTGACGATGCCCTAGTAACTACATTGCTAATGCTACACCACACATCACAAACGGCATTGATATCTCCCTCATTATGTTCAGCGCTACTTTTAACCATGAATGTCTTATCTATAATTGTTGGAATCATCTCAGTTTTAAGCGGTATAGTGCTATATCCGCAATTATATTCCGTAGAATATACATCGGATACAACCTCAACATTCGTCATCTTGTGGGCAATACAAACTGCACAAATTACAATTTCGCAAGCGATAATTCTGCTATCCCCGTTCTCGTCCGTCTTAATTGTTAGATCCGATGTCACAACATTCATATCTACAAAGCACTCGAATTCATCACTAACACCGTTTAGGTCTACAATCTGACTTAGCTGGATTTGCGCTTGCGTTGCTTCAAGGGTATCAATGTCGCCTTCGTCCGATGCCGAATATAGCATCGTCACCTTTGCATCACCTTTGATAATAATTTTATTAGATATTATCTTGAAGTCGTTCACTGTCGCTACCGCATCATGCCTTAAAATGCTGAATGCCGATGGCTTAGAGTCGCTCAACTCAATCTCTTCCCGAATTGTGAATTGCTTTTGCGTATAGATTTTACTACCTGCATATCCTAATTGCAACTTCCGTGTTTGTACCCCTAATCCGCAAGCATCGGATACGATATTTTGTTCACTTGTGCAACTAACCTTTACTTTGCAACTTACTGCTCCCCTAATGTCAAGACGGCGCTCGCTAATAGCTCTGCAATTACAATAGTCCAGCTTTGGCACAATTGTAACAAGGGGATTATCGCATGATTTCTTTAAATCAAGTGTCTTTGAATATGTATATCGTTGTTCGATACATTTCACCTGATTACTCTCCTGAGCTAGATAAAGCACTTTTATCCGTACAACAACATCATATATTAGCTTATCCGATGCGGCATTGTATGATATTACTTGCGGAGTGAGCTGGCATTTGAGTATTTTGAAAATATCGGGATAGTAATCGGGGAGGATGTAATCCATCTCNACCGACTGCTCTGAAATNCCATCATAGACCACCTCATTTAAACAAAGTGCCTCTCTGTTTAGTTTCAATTCCATATTGTCCTCCAATCTGCTGATACATCAGCAAATGCATTTATTTTCATAGCCTGTATTAGACTTTTTCTACAATATTTATATTCACTTTAATAAGAATCTATGCCAATTAAAGTGCATTGCCCAGAAAATAATTGGCAGGCTATATAAATAATGTGGTAAATTGCATTACTTTACCCTTTACTGTTAGTGGCGAATTGAGCATGAAGTTTATTGCAATGTATATTTTCCCGACAATTATAACAATATTCTGTTACGCAAAAGAAAATTATTCAATATAATCGCTTGTTCTAGCGTAAAAAGTGTAATAATCCCTTGCATTGTTGGCACAATTATAATAGAATTAAAGCATAATATATTTTGAGGAGGAGTAACATGAAATTTTCAGATGGTTTTTGGCTTAACAAAAAGGGATACGACGTGAATTTCGTAGCGCAAGCATATGAAGTGCTTGAAGATTCAAATTCACTCACTGTACTAGCAACAGCAACTCATATCCACCACAGAGGGCAAACTCTCGGCGGACCATTGCTTGAGATTAAGTTCACATCTAATCTCAAGGACGTAATCAAGGTTTCAATAGATCATTATAAAGGTGCTAGAAATGATGGCCCAGAATTTGAACTATATCTTGATGATAATTTCAAACCAGTAATCGAAAATAACGATGACTACGCAGAATTAATTTCTGGCGATACAAGAGTTAGAATTACTAAAAACGGCGGATGGGATATTAAGTACTACTATAAGGACAAGTTGCTAACTAAGTCCGGATGGAGAACTACTTCCTATATTACTGAGGAGCCCTCCAGAGTTAAAAAGAGATTAGCACTAGCTGAAGATAATGGATTCTGGGATATTCCAGAACCAACATCGGGCGCATATGTGCGTGAGCAACTCGGTCTTTCAGTCGGTGAGAGCATTTATGGTTTTGGTGAGAAATTCACTACATTTGTAAAGAACGGGCAAACCGTTGATATATGGAATGCTGACGGTGGAACATCATCAGAACAAAGCTATAAGTCAATTCCTTTTTATGTATCGAGCAATGGATACGGTGTATTAGTAAATCACCCAGAACATGTTTCTTTTGAAGTTGCTTCTGATACAGTTTCAAGAGTTGCATTCACTGTTGATGGTGAGCGACTAGAATACTTCATCATCGGTGGAGAAAACCCGCTTGAAGTAATCGAAAACTACACAACATTGACAGGTAAGCCGGGTCTACCACCTGCATATTCATTCGGACTATGGCTAACAACATCATTCACAACTAGCTATGATGAAGAAACAGTTACATCTTTCATTGATGGCATGGCCGAGAGGGATATTCCTCTGCAAGTATTCCACTTTGACTGCTTCTGGATGAAGGAATTCCAATGGTGCGACTTTGAATGGGATGCAAGGCAATTCCCAGATCCTAAGGGAATGTTGTCACGTCTAAAAGATAGAGGACTACAACTATGTGTATGGATTAACCCATATATCGGACAACGTTCGAAGCTTTTTGCTGAGGGCGTGGAAAAAGGCTACTTCATCAAAAATAAAGATGGCAGCGTATTCCAAGCTGATATGTGGCAGCCGGGTATGGCAATCGTCGACTTCACTAATCCTGATGCTAGCGCATGGTACGCAAGTAAACTAAAGGAGCTATGTGAAGTTGGCATCGATAGCTTTAAGACAGACTTCGGAGAGAGAATCCCGACCGACGTCTGCTATTTCGATGGATCCGATCCTGTGAAGATGCATAACTACTACACACAAATGTATAACAAGGTAGTATTCGATGTTCTAAAAGAGTACTATGGCGAGAATAAAGCTTGCCTATTTGCTAGAAGTGCAACTGTTGGCGGTCAGCAATTCCCCGTACATTGGGGCGGCGACTGTAGCGCAGAATACGAATCAATGGCAGAAACACTCCGTGGTGGACTATCACTATGTTCATCAGGGTTCGGATACTTCAGCCACGATATCAGTGGATTTGAGGCTACCGCTACACCTGATATTTACAAGCGTTGGTCTGCATTCGGACTAATGTCAACACACAGCCGTCTACATGGGAATTCATCATACCGTGTGCCATGGCTATTCGATGAAGAGTCCGTTGATGTACTACGTCACTTCACAAACCTTAAGGGCAAGATGATGCCATATCTATTCTCAAATGCAGTTACAACATCTACAACCGGTGTTCCTATGATGAGAGCAATGGCATTACAATTCGCTGACGATCCTGCATGTCTAAGCCTTGACAGGCAATATATGCTAGGTGACAGTCTATTGGTTGCTCCTATATTTAATGAAGATGGAATTGCACAGTATTATGTACCTGCTGGAACATGGACTGACTTGCAAACAGGAGAAGAATTCGAAGGCGGGAAGTTCTACACTACCGAACATGATTACTTCTCACTACCGCTGCTAGTTAAGCCAAATACCATTATGGCAATGGGTAATTTCGAAAAAGATTTCGTTTACGATTACCTAGATGGCACTGAATTCACGATATACGCACTTGAAGATGGGAAATCTGCTGAATTCGATCTATACGATGCTGAAGCAGAAAAGGTATTCTCAATTAAAGCTACAAGAGCGGGTAACAAGATTTCTATCGAGCATACCGCAACTGATAAGGCATTTACAGTTAAGGTATCGGGAAGTGATGCTGTTGCTACAAACGCTGGCAACAACAATCTAGAAATCACTCTATAATATCTATGCGAATTAAAACGCAATAATACGAACCCCCTCAACGCAAATGCGTTGAGGGGGTTTTTATCTTATTAAAAGTTTCTTTAGTTGGCATAATGAATATCTTAAAGGNAATTCGTACTATCTTACAATATACGATTCATACCCTAGATCTTTTACCGCTCTGACTGCCTCTAATAAATCACCATCGCTAAGCCCCGCCTTATCAATACAGGGGATAATCTGAGTTTTATCGGCACCATCGGCTAATGTTTGATATACCGCAGTTACCGCATCATAAATTGTGTCGGGTATAGCGATGCTTTCGTCACCTGATTTCAACTTCTTGCCAATTTCATCAACATTATATATAGCCATGACACTCTTTTCCTGCAATTGATCCACTTTATAAACTTCTTCAGTACCTTCAATTGCCGATTTTACCGATACCTCTAATATCGAACTTGCATTATTAGCTACAACTACCCTATCAACTTCATTATATAATTCGATTAAACCGGTCCATCTTGTTTCAGGCTTAATGTCGTTGCCGATATATCCATAATCCGCATTGTGGAATGACGGGAATATCATAGACGAATATATAATCTGCTCAAATCCAGCATCAGTAATTTCATCAGATATATCGGAGATGAACTCTACCGCCTCATCGTTGAATGGCGATATCCACCTCTTACCGCCTTTTGCGGGTGCATTATCCAGCCATACTGTTCCTGCATCTTGGAATTGGTAGTTTAAGTCACGTGAATACTGTGTGTTCAGTGCAT
>JGI24708J26588_10002161_pt1 | contig 15013 bp, 15 predicted proteins | sample BioPla1DNA2_FD_26588 | JGI IMG/M metagenome (IMG submission 26588) | reverse complement strand
ATCTTGTTCAATTAACTGGATTGCTTGATCTATTGGATTCATTTAAACAACAACCTTTCAGGGAAACTTTAGAATAGCTTAATCATAACGAAATACTGGGATGATTTCAATTTTGGAGAGTAGAAATTAAAGCATCATGATTAATTTAAATTAGCATGATGCTTATTATAGTAAAATAGAGCTATTCTGGATCGGGGTTTGATGATTATAATCGAGTCAATTTCATAATAGAAAATCTAAGTAAAAACACGAATTATTAAAGTTGGAATTATTAAATCATACGTAAATAAGGAAGCCGACTCAAGTGATTGGAACGGCGGGTGGCGACTCCAACGGGAAAAGAACGTGTCCGAAAATCCTTATTGCGACACGAGAGTGGAGCAATAAAAGTTGAGGCCGGGCCCGTGGAACGCGTCCACCCAGAGTGGAGATCACGGGTTTTGACTAGAATACAAATATTCGTGTTTTATTCCTTATTAAGTAATTTTGAAATTCATTCAATCGTTTAGTTTTTGTCTATACAGGTAAAATATCAAGCACGCATAGCCATCTGAACCAATTAATATTCGTTAAACATATCAATTATTTTTAATTAAATTATTGTAAAAGTAAACCAAAAAATCTACTTGTAAAATTAAGAGTGCGATCATTTAAAGTGCTGAGATGATTAAAATATAATTGATGAAAAAACTAATACCGGAGAAAAGAGTTTCCATAATGACTTGTGCTCCTTTAAACATTGTTTTGAAAAATGCATCATATCAAGATGGTTTATCAACGCGGAGAATTAAGTCTTAATTATTGCGTTGATGATTTTTTAACCTTGATCAAAAAAGTGAATAAAATTAGATAAACAACCGACATGATAATCGAGTAAAGCTGATAATTCAAACCAAACAAATAATTGAATCCGAATAATGGCGTGATAAATAAGAAATAAAACGGATATTGAATCGCTGTAATGAGGTCAGAAATAAAACTGTTTGACAATGCTCCCTCAATCATTCCACTGACAAAAACAATCACACCAGCAAGAGAACCTAGTAATAAAAACAACTTAATTCCCTTATAAAATTTAACACTATACGGAGCTTTGTTAATAAATATCATGAATCCAAAAAAGAATAAAAGCGTAATGGACAAATGAAAAATATTCATCATCGAATCAGGGTATTTCAATGATGGAAATAAGTTTGTTGCAAAAGCAATTAAATATGTACCAACAATCGTGATTAACCATTTAGACTTCATCATATAACCTCACTCTTTTCAATTATTATTGTGACTAAAACTGTAATGTTTGCCACTAATTAAATTATCTCTTACATCAATTGTAAAGTAAAGATTAATTATCAGCTAAAGGACAAAAACAATAGCTACATATTTTGATGTAAATAGTAGCTATTGTTTTGCATTAAATTTTATTTCCCTTGCAACATCTTGAGATCATCAAAAAAGGTCGGATATGAAATATTAATCACATCTGGATCAACTAAAGTAACATTTTCACGACAAATTAATGATGCAATGGCGATCATCATGCCTAAACGGTGGTCACCATCCGAACTTACTTCTCCACCGATTAATGGTGTTTTTCCTTCAATAATCATCCCATCATCGGTTCCTTCAACTTTAGCGCCAAGTGTATTTAAAATATCCACAACTGCAGTGATTCGGTCTGTTTCTTTATGTTTTAACTCTTCTGCATCTCGGATAATCGTTTTTCCACTAACTTGAGTTGCTAGGAGCGCGAGGATCGGAAACTCATCAATCATTCTCGGAATGACATCTCCATCAACTTCAACAGCGTTTAATTCAGCATATTTAACAGTAATGTCACCAATTGCTTCCTTACCAACTCGTTTAGTTTCTTTAATCATAAGATTAGCACCCATTTGATTTAGAACATCTAAAAGACCTGTTCGGGTCGGATTTAAACCGACATTTTTAATCGTTATATGACTGTCTGGCACTAGTAATGCACCAACAATAAAGAAAGCTGCCGATGAAATATCACCTGGAACCTCAATCTCAGTTCCAGTTAACGGTTGTTTACCCTTAAGTGTAATCGTATTCCCATCGACAGTGATCTGACCACCAAATGCAGAGAGTAAATTCTCAGTATGATCACGTGTCTTTGTTGTTTCGATTACTGTTGTTTCACCATCGGCTAGTAATCCCGCCAAGAGTACACCTGACTTTACTTGAGCACTTTTCATTGGTGGCTTAAAAGTAATTCCTGATAATGATTGACCTCGAACAGCAATCGGTAATAAATTACCATCGTCGCGACCGTCAATTTTAGCGCCCATCTTACGTAGTGGATCACGAACTCGATCCATTGGTCGTTTTGTTAATGATGGATCGCCGTAAATCGTCGTATGAAAAGGCAGTCCAGCTAACACGCCAAGCATCAGCCTAGCAGTCGTTCCAGAATTACCAAAATAGATCGGTTCTAACGGCTCTTTTAATCCGGCAATTCCTTCACTCTCAATCAAAACTTGATCATCTTGTTGGTCAATTTTTACCCCCATCGCTTGAAACGCTTTAATTGTCATTAAACAATCTTCACCATTTAAAAAGCGAGTGATCTTCGTTTTGCCTTGAGCAAGTGATCCAAAAATAATTGCTCGATGTGAGATTGACTTATCCCCAGGTACGGAAAGGTCACCAGTTAAAGGTAAATCAATCGGTTTTAAGTTAATTTTCTTCAAAACGTTCATCCCCTACTCTTCAATCATCGTTTCATAACCATTTTTTATAAGCAAACGATGACTTGCTAATTGATCATCTTTAGAAACAAAACTAATTCGGAGCACACCAGTAATGCCTTCTCTTATTTCTAAAATTTCAATATTCTTAATACTAATTTCTTCATCAGCCAACAGCCCGATTACTTTTAAGATCGCACCAGGTTGGTCAAAGATATCGACGAATAAATCATAAAACGAAGGAATCGCGCCTTTCTTCGTCCGATCTAAACCATCACGGTATTCACGTGCTTCTGCTAAATAATGATAGATTGACACTTTATCATTTGTTTCTAGCAAGCCTTTTAAGTTTTTCATTTCATTAATCCAGTCTTCAAGCAGCNGAGCTAAAACTTTTTTGTTTTGAAAAAATATATCTTGCCACATACTCGGGTCACTTGAAGCAATTCGGGTAATATCACGAAAACCACCAGCTGCTAAACGTGGAATCTTATCATGTTTTTTTTGCCAAGTTTTTGCTTGCTGAACAAGTGAAGATGCAATTAAATGTGGAAAATGTGAGATCACACTCGTCATTTCATCATGTTCTTGTGCGTCTAGCGTTAAAAATTTAGCTTTTGTGTGAGCTAGTAAATCTGTTAATGTTGAGATTGCCGCTTGATCTGCTTTTTCAGTAGGTGTTAAAATGTAAATTGCATTTTCAAATAAATGAGCTTTCGCTGCTTCAATACCTTGTTTATGCGATCCCGCCATTGGATGACCACCAACAAAAGTGACTTCTCCGACTTCAATTGATTCAGCTGTCTGCATAACGTTCGACTTAACGGAAGACACATCAGTTATCAAAATTGGTTTTTCAAATCTAAGCTGTTTAATCTGCTCTAGCAAATCAATTGTTTTCGAGACCGGTGCAGCTAAAATACAAATATCAACCGTCGTAACCACTTGATTAAAATCAGTTGAGATTTCATCGACAATTTGTTTCTGAATCGCATAATTCAATGATTTTTGATTCACATCATAGCCGATTAGACGATGGTCAGTATTCTCTTTTAAATTTAATGCAAGTGATCCTCCAATCAAGCCTAGACCTGCGATTAAAATCCGTTTTGTCATTGATTTAGTTCACCTACTTGTTGATCTAAAAACAGCTGAATTTTGTCTCTTAAAATTTGCATGTCATCCGCGTTGCCGATCGTTATCCGAACGCCATTTGGATGCCCAAGTGCTTCACCGGAGCGAACGATAAATCCTTGGGTCATTAAATAATTAAATAATGAATCACCTGAGACCGGTAATTTAACAAAAACAAAATTAGCTTCTGAATCGTAATAACTTAAATTCATTTGATCCAAGGCATTCATAAAAGTTTGTCTATTTTTGATTGTTTCATTAACAGTATGTTCGATAAAATCTCGGTCTTGATAAGCAACAATAGCCGCTTGTTGAGCTAAGCGGGTCGTATTAAACGGTCCTCTAGCGATATTAAGTGCCTCACTTACTTCTAATTGAGCAATGCCATAACCAATCCTGAGACCGGCAAGGCCATAAACTTTTGAAAAAGTTCGAACAATCATTAAATTTGGATGTTTATGTAGCAAATCGATTGTGTTAACTTTTTTATCTGACTGTACATAATCCATATACGCCTCATCAACAACAACTAGCACATCACTCGGACAAGCTTGTAAAAATTGCTCTAAAGTCTGCTGGTCAATTAAACTGCCAGTCGGGTTATTCGGAGAACAGAGCCAAATAATCTTTGTCAAAGAATCAACAGCTTCTAGCATTGCTTCTAAATCATGCTCACCATCTACTAATGGAATTTCTTTTACCGTTGCTCCTTGAATGAGTGCATTATGTTTATACTGTGGAAATGTAGGGTTAGCTACAATCGTATTTGTACCTTCTGATAAATAAGTTCGGCAAATAATGTCAATCACTTCATCAGCACCACAACCAAACACAAGTTGATCTGGATTAACTTTTAAATTTTCACTTAATAATTGACGTAACTCTGTTGCATACCCATCCGGATAGATTTCAAAATGGTTCGCTGTCTCACGAACAACATCATCTACCTTCTTTGAATAGCCAAATGGGTTTTCATTAGAGGCAAGTTTAACAATTCGGTCAAGGTTAAATTCACGCTTAACCTCATCAACTTGTTTTCCAGGCTTATATGGCGACATTGATTTAAAAACACTTTTTGCTTTCATAAATAAATCCCCCTATTTAAGTAAATCAGGTCTTAATTTGCGTGCTTCATAATGATAAATATGTTGGATATCTTCTTGTTCAATCGTTGTATTTACTGTCATCATAATCCGAATACAGCGTGGCAAACCATGCGGAACATTAATTTCTTGCATGCACATGACTGGTACATACGTCCAGCCAGGGAGTTCACGAATTGGTTTAGCTGGAAAAGCGGCATTCAGATCATCTGTTACGGTTACTAAAACAGAACTGACATCTGAAGCTGAAATTTTATTTTTCTCAATCATTTCTAAGACGAGTTCACGTGTATGATCGATGATTTCTTTGTCTATATTTGCTTTTACTGTCGTAGCTCCTCTTATTCCTCTAATCAATGGTGATTCAGCTCCTGTATAAAATCTTTCANCCATAAATGTAATTTTTGGTCGTCTAATTGTTCGATTGTTGGTTCACCAATCGCTTTTAATAAAACCATCGTCACTTTTTGGCTTTTTGCTTTTTTATCTTTTCGCATTCGATCGACTAACTTTTCTATTGACAGGTTTGGCAATTGAAGCGGATAGTCATTTTTTGAAAACCAGTGATAAATTTCTTGATAAGGCAACTTAACTTGGTATATTGCTTCGCTTACTTGGAGTGCGAATAGCATGCCAATTGCGATCGCTTCCCCATGAGTTAAAACACCATAGCCAAGTTCGGATTCAAGCGCATGACCAAGAGTATGACCAAAATTTAAAAACTGACGAATATTCGATTCGCGTTCATCTTGTTCAACGATTTTCGCTTTTACGTCGATTCCTTTTAATAAAACATCACTTAATTCAGCTTCATTTAGTGATTCTGTTAATTCGATCTGCTTAATTTGATTCCAGAAAGATGGATTATGAATCAAACTATGCTTAACGATTTCAGCATAACCTGANCGAACTTCGGTAAATGGGATCGTGTGCAATGTTTCAATGTCATAGATAACAGCCACTGGGGGGAAAAAGTTTCCGATTAAGTTTTTCCCCTCAGAATGGTTAATCGCAACTTTACCACCGACACTGCTGTCGTGTGCCAAAATTGTTGTTGGCATTTGAATGAAATCAATCCCACGCATGAATGTTGCTGCTACAAAACCAGCTAAATCACCAATCATTCCACCGCCTAAAGCAATGATCAAGCTCTCCCGATCTAAACCTGCATGGATCGCTTCGGTCATTAAATCATAATAGATTTGAATACTTTTTGAACCTTCACCTGCTGGAACAACNGAATANTTAACTGAATANCTNTCTTTTAACGCATTGCTCACATCATCTAAATAGAGTGGCTCAACATTACTATCTGTAATGATGAAAATTTGACTATATTTTTTTGTTAAAAAATCGAGTACACGGTGGCGGAGCCCTTTCCCAATCGAAACATCATATTGATTTGTACTTGTTTGAATGGTTATTCGATTCACTTAGAAACACCTGATTTCTTCGCGATATTCCTCAATTGCTTTTTTCAGTTTCGGAAACTGGTCGTGAGGAAATTGTTCTAAAATAGCCTTAGCTATTTCAAATGCAACGACATGCTCCATCACAACAGCGGCTGCCGGGACAGCACACGAATCTGAACGTTCAATACTTGCGGTATATGGTTCTTTTGTTTCGATATCAACACTTTGTAACGGCTTATAAAGTGTTGGGATCGGCTTCATTACACCTTTTACAACGATTGGCATTCCAGTCGTCATCCCACCTTCAAAACCGCCTAAATTATTTGTTCTCCGTTGATAACCTGTTTCCTCAGACCAAATAATTTCATCATGAACTTCACTNCCATTACGTCTAGCTGCTTCAAAACCAATCCCAAATTCAACACCTTTAAAGGCATTAATACTTTGGACAGCAAAGGCCAGGCGAGCGTCAAGTTTCCTATCATAATGGACATATGAACCTACCCCAGCTGGCATTCCTTCAACGTAAACTTCACAGACGCCACCAATCGAATCACCATCTTTTTTAGCTTGATCAATTGCATCCATCATTTTTTGGCTTGCTTCTGGATCTAAACATCGAACAGGAGAGTCCTCTGAAATCGTTACTTTCTGATCAAATGATAAATCAGGATACTCTTCTGCTTTAATCCCAGCAATTTCATTGACGTAACCAACAACATTAATCCCTAAATGTTTTAACATTGTTTTTGCAACCGCTCCAGCGGCAACGCGAACAGCNGTTTCTCGAGCAGATGAGCGCTCCAATATATTTCGCATATCACGGTGACCGTATTTCATCGCGCCATTTAAGTCAGCATGTCCCGGTCTAGGACGTGAGACGACCCGACGGATCTTTTTATCTTCATCAATTGGGTCTTCTCCCATAATATCAACCCAATGTTTAAAATCATCATTTTTAACGACTAATGCAATTGGTGAACCGAGTGTATACCCGTGACGCACTCCTCCTGCAATGTCTACTAAATCCTTTTCAATTTGCATCCGCTTACCACGGCCATGCCCCTTTTGTCTTCTAAGAAGTGATTCATTTATTTCATCGCTAGTCAATGGCATTAAGGCAGGTACACCCTCAACAATTGTTGTTAATTGTTTACCATGTGATTCTCCAGCAGTTAAATAGCGCATTTAAATTTCCTCCTTATTTAGTCTATATTTTAATTAATATACCACACTGAAGTCATTCTGTCTTGGTAAATTGATAGATAATTCTTTTTTTTCAAACTTTTCAATNGATTTGTTAAAGTTGAGCTAAAAAAAGAAACATTCATTACAGATCAAATGAATATTTCTTTTAGTCTATTATTCTTGTTTTGTATAGAAGAATGTGTCAAGTAATTTTAACTTATATTTCTCTGGTGTAAAAATTTGTTCGGTGCTTCCAACGAAAAAGACGCCACCGTCTACTAGCGAGTCACTGAATTTGTGATAAATTTGTGTTTTTGCTTCATCAGTAAAATAAATCATCACATTTCGACACACAATTAAATCAAATCCTTTAGGAAATGGATCGGACAATAAATTGTGCTTTTTAAATGTAATCGACTTTTTCAACTGATCATCAATTATGTAAAGTGAATCTTTATGAACAAAGTATTTGTCCTTAAATTGTTTAGGAACTTCTTTTAATGCCCGCTCCGTATAAATTCCTTGTCTTGCTCGCTCTAAAATTTTATCATCAATATCCGTTGCTAAAATGCTAACTTTGTTTAGATCAATATATTGCTTTAAAATCATCGCGATTGTATACGGCTCGTCGCCTGTTGAACAAGCTGCACTCCAAATTTTCAGTTCAGACTTCTTTTTTAACATTTCGGGTAGAATCTTTTTCTCTAAAACTTCCCATCGTTTTGAGTTCCTGAAAAATTCTGAAACATTTATTGTCATTTTATCAAGAAACTCTTGCATTAATTCTTTATCTTGATCAATTACCTGAAAGTAGCTTTTAAACGTGTTAAAGCCTCGCTTATCCCTTAAAGAAGTTAAGCGACGTTTCATTTGGACTTCTTTGTATAAGTTCAAGTCGATGTTTGTTTTTTTCTTAATCAATTCAGTAAATAGTTGATAATCTGGCATTTTCATATCTCCCTTAGAAATGACCACATTAATGTGGTCGTTTACTTAAATACCCAACTAGCTGATACAATAAGTCTTTTTCCTTTTTATCTGGTAGTCGTTTAATCTGCTTGATTGCTTGATTTAAATACCATTGACTATATTGATAAGACCTTTGAATCGCGTCCGTATTTTTTATATCGGCTACAATCGGATCAAAGTCAAATTCTTTGATTAGCTGGTGGCGGTTAAATATTAACTCAAGCTCGTGAAAAANCTGCTTATCTTGAATGGCTAACAACGTTGGTAGGGTCAGATAACCTGAGCGTAAATCTTGACCACTTGCTTTACCTAAGTCATCAGCTGTCGACGTAAAGTCTAGTATGTCATCAATTATTTGATAAGACATTCCTAAATAGTAACCAAACAAATAGAGCTGTTTTTGAATTGAGCTAATAGCATTTGTCGTAATCGCACCTAATTGACATGATAAAGCAATTAATCGTGCGGTCTTATTACGATTTTTTCTGAAATATGCTNTTAAAGATGGATTCATCTGATAGCGATTCTTATATTGCGCTAACTCACCTAAAGCTAAGTACTTTAATGTACTTGAAAATAGTTGATGGGCTTTTTGATCTGCTATTTCTGACATGATCTCAAGTGCTTCTGCAACTAAGTAATCACCGATATATGTAGCAACTTGATTGGTATATTTGTGATGAATCGTTCTGTCTCCACGTCTTAATGGTGCTTGATCAATAATATCATCATGGATTAAGCTACTCATATGAACAAGCTCAAGCGCAATACAAACATCAACTAATTGCAATGCTTCNCCATCACCAAAATTACTGGCAATCATACAAAGAAGCGGCCTAGATCGTTTACCACCAGCTTGAATTAACGCTGTTGTAGCCGTTTTAACTGGTTCTTCAGCTTCCGATAGTCGTTCAATCAGTCTTTGATCAAAAAGCTCTAATTCAGCTTTAATCTCACTATACTGCTCTGATAATTTCATTTGATCATCCCATTTTGAAAATGTAATTTAAAACGAGCATTAATTAAACGAGCCAAGTCAATTAATTTTGAATCAATCTGATTAGCTTGCGGTTCCTCATGAAAAAATGCCTCTAATTGATGCAAATTAAAGTAGCGTAATAAATATGCAGTAACTGTTGTATCAAGCCTATACTTAAGTTNAACAACTGTTTTTCGATCATCAGTTTTTTGCTCAGTCATTTGAATCATTAATTGACTGATCACCTTAGTCGCCTGAGCAAGTACTTCAATCAGCTTATTCTCTGAGTGATAAGCTAAAAGAGCATAATATTGTGCACTAAATCGGTCACCTTGAAGAATTTTTTCTGTATTATTAGCATCCGGTTGATTAGAAACAAGTTGATGGAGATCAAATGATTGTTGCAACAATGTAATCCCCGTCACAACATCAATTTTCTTAACTTGTGACCACGCTGTTCGCTCAACTAAGGACAAATAAATAGCCATCCGGTAATCTTTTTTTAATAAAAAACTCACCAAACAAGGATCCATCACTGTCTGATATTGCTCATTTAACTTTGCTTGAATTAAACCTTCAATGCTCATTCTAATATTCTCCCACCAATACAAACTGATTGATCAGTATTCACTTGAATTAAATGACTCAATTTCACCGTGACGTGATTGAACAGTAGCTTTACCTTTAATTTTTATTGCAGATGTGTGCTCAGTAAACTGAACAATTAATAATTCTCCCGCATCGAGCTTTTCTGAGTGATGAAATTTCGTTGATTCGCCTCTTGTTAGACCAATGACTTGTACACCATTTTCTTCAGCTTTAATAATAAGAAATTCTGATTCCATTTATAATCANCCATTTCATCTAATTTATACTTTACAAGTAAAAAAATAAACTAAAAGAGGGTGCATANTATGCACCCTCTTTTGCCCTATGTAAATATTATTTTACGATATCTTTAAGGGCTTTACCTGGTTTGAAAGCAGGTACTTTACTTGCTGGGATTTGAATCTCAGCACCAGTTTGTGGGTTACGGCCTTTACGAGCAGCACGATCACGTACTTCGAAGTTACCAAAACCAATTAGTTGTACTTTTTCACCGTTTTTAAGTGAATCCATGATAGATTCTAAAACTGCATCAACAGCTTTTGCAGCATCCTTTTTAGAAAGCTCACTCTTTTCAGCTACAGCATTAACTAAATCTGTCTTGTTCATGATATTCACCTCCTCCGTAATTTAAATTCATGAAGCATAAGAATTTAAACGGTTTTATTCCATTTGTTCACCAAATCTTATAATTCTATACTCCTGATCACCAAATTAATTGATGACAAAGCCTATATTATACGACTTTTCCCATAATTTCAACAAAAAATACAAGATAAATAATATTTGTTGAAATNAGTGATAAAAAAATTCAAATAAAATTTGAATTGATGAACTATGAAGGTTGCTATGACAAGCTTTAACCAGTTAAATCTTAACACAGCCATCTTNATAAAGCAACATTTGGAATAAAAAAAACAACATTTCAAAGCATCTTTTGCTAAAGATACTCATTATTCGACAATTTATCAGTAAAAATAGTCACTTATCCCTATCTAACTAGATCGGATTAAGCAAAAAATAAAACGACTTGAGGATCAAGTCGTTATAGGATAATGGCGATCATGCCGCCAGAACCTTCATTAATTATTTTTTCTAACGTATCTTTTAATTTATGGCGGACATTCTCTGGCATTAATGTTAATTTTCCTTGAATGCCTTCGCGAACGATTGAGCTTAGCGAACGACCAAAAATATCAGACTGCCAAATTGATAATGGATCATCTTCAAAGTCTTGCATTAAGTAGCGAACTAACTCTTCACTTTGTTTTTCAGTACCAATAATCGGTGAGAACTCTGATTCAACTTCGACCTTTATCATATGAATCGATGGAGCGATTGCTTTTAAANGAACGCCATAGCGTGAACCATGGCGAATGATCTCTGGCTCTTCTAACTTCATATCATTGACTGACGGTGACGCTACGCCATAACCTGTTTGTTTCACCATTGCAAGTGCATCTGATATTTGATCGTATTCTCTTTTGGCTTTAGAAAAGTCTTGCATTAACCGTAATAAATGATCTTTACCTGTTATTTCTTCACCGACTATTTCTTTTAATACTTGATCATATAAATGATTCGGTGCATCTAAATCAATTTCTGCTATTCCTTCACCCATATCAACACCATGAATTTTTGCTGTTTCAATAAATTCATATGCGCTAAAATGGCCGATAATTCGATCGACATCTCGTAAACGCCTAATGTCTTTGACTGTTTCCTGAATTGCTTCTTGATAGCTGACTTTCAGCCAATGATCTTCCGCTAATACCATCACCCAACTTGGTAAATTAACATTGACCTCAAGTACAGGGAACTCGTATAGCGCTTCTCTAAGTGCATTATATGCATCTTCTTCATTCATATTTTCTGCACTCATTGCTAGTACTGGAATGTCATATACTTCATTTAATTCTTGACGCAAAAGTTCAGTTTCTTGGTGGTAAGGCTTTGTTGAATTTAAAATCATAATAAAAGGTTTACCAACTTCTTTTAACTCATCAACAATTCGAGCTTCTGCATCAAGATAATCCGCACGTGGAATATCTCCAATTGTACCGTCGCTAGTTACGACAACACCTATTGTTGAGTGCTCTTGAATGACTTTTCGAGTACCAATCTCGGCAGCTTCATTAAAAGGAATTGGCTCTTCATACCATGGTGTATGGATCATTCTCGGACCATTTTCATCCTCAAATCCTTGTGCACTTTCTATTGTGTAACCAACACAATCAACTAATCTGACATTGACAAACAGTCCTTCATCAACTTCTAATTGTACCGCTTGATTTGGAACAAATTTTGGTTCAGTTGTCATTATTGTCCGACCTGCTGAACTTTGGGGTAGCTCGTCTTGAGTTCGAACACGCTCTTGTTCATCCTCCATGTTAGGAATGACAACATTCTCCATGAATTTCTTTATGAAGGTTGATTTACCCGTTCGAACTGCACCAACTACACCAAGGTAGATATCACCATTCGTGCGTTTTGAAATATCTTTAATTAAATCCACATTTTCCACAAAATCCCCTCCCGATCTCCTTCGACACAGCAACGTGCGCTTCTTCTGACACTATGATTCTATGATGTTGTCCCAATAGAATATGACAGATGATTTACGATTCTTTCTATGAAAATTAGATTTACTTAATTGTTCAATATATATGCACCAGATTGGATTTAATGTATTTAATTCACTATTCAAAAACAACTTTAATATAGACAGACAAATAGAGCCGAGTTAGAGGGGCTTTCTAACTCGGCTTGACTCAGATTAATACCCAAAAGCAACCTTAAAGTGAGTACTTGTGCATAATAGTTTATGCGGTGGCGTAATTGATGTATAAACAAACACCCAACTTTAACTACTTTCTAAATGATTGCCCTAGTGTATTCATATCTTTAGGAATTTTATTTTGAGTAATTGCTTGAACAAGTTTATCTTCTTTCTCTTTTGAAATTGGCTTGTTCGCCATTTGACTCAACTTATTAACAAGATCTCTAACTGTTGCTTCATCAGAAAAATCAGCATTTTGAACTGAATTGGCAACTTTAAAAATGTCATTGGGGTTTATATTCGTTTTATTTTTAATTTGGCTAAAAATATTCGACTGTTTGTCACTCACCTAACTTCCTCCTTGCTTAACATTTTACGATACTATATGCAAGGAGAGTTGGTGATGTTCATCATTAATCTTGGCGATAATATTGTTTCAATAACGTATGAACTTCATCAACTTCATTTCGTTTCGAACGCGTCATTAATTGTTCAACAATTTCTCGAGGGTCAGCATCTTCGAATAATATTTTATAAATACCGAAAGTGATCGGCATGACGATACCTTTTGCTTTCCCCAATTGATAAGCTGCTTTTGCTGTTCTTACCCCTTCAACAACCATGTTCATTTTAGCTAATACTTCATCTAATGAAAAACCTTGAGCTAACAAATTACCTGCATTCCAGTTTCTACTGTGGCGACTAGTCGAGGTTACGATTAAATCGCCGATCCCAGTCAAACCAATAAAAGTCAATGGATCAGCTCCCATAGCTGTACCTAATCGAGCCATTTCAGCTAATCCCCTTGTGACAAGAGCTGCTTTAGCATTGTCACCAAAACCAAGACCATCAGAAATTCCAGCACCTAAAGCAATGATATTCTTTAATGCTCCACCTAATTCAACACCAATTACATCAGTGCTTGTATAAACTCTAAACCGATCATTCATAAACAAACCCTGTGCATGTAGCGCAGCTTGTTCAGATTTCGATGTCGTTGTTACTGTTGTTGGATGCCCTAGACTGACTTCCTCTGCATGGCTCGGACCTGACAGGACAACTATCTCATCATAAAGCTCTCTAGGCAATTCTTCTTCAATCATTTCAGATACACGTTTAAATGTTTCTGGTTCAATCCCCTTTGTTCCATGGATGATACTCACTTTATCGGTTAACACTGCTTTAAGCTGTTGACAAACAATCCGAATCGCCTCAGTAGGTAAAACCAATAAAATAGTTGAAACGTCGTCAATCGCCTCTTTCAAGTCAAAATAGGCTTTAATTTGATCAGGAATGACAACATCTTTTAAATAGACTTCATTACGACGTGTCTGATTAATTTCATTTGCATGTTTTTCAATATGTGTCCACAATCTAACGTCATGACCATTACTATTTAACACCATAGCTAAAGCCGTTCCCCAGCTTCCAGCACCTAGTACAGCTATTTTTTCCATTTAATCAGCTCCTTAACCACGCTTTCTAGCGAGAATTTTTATCGGAGTGCCTTCAAAACCAAAAGCCTCTCTAATTTTGTTTTCTAAAAAACGACGATATGAAAAGTGCATCAAATCAGGATCATTGACAAATACCGCAAAGGTAGGCGGTTTAACGGCAACTTGAGTCGCGTATAATACTTTCAATCGCTTACCACGAACAGTTGGTGTAGGATTGACTGCAATCGCATCCATAATCACATCGTTTAAAACACTTGTTTCAACTCGTTTACTATAGTTTTCGCTAGCTAGACGAACTTGCGGCATTAATGTGTGAATTCTTTTCTTTGTTAGGGCAGATAAGAAGACAATCTGTGCATAGTCTAAAAATAAGAAATGCGCTCGAATCTCCGCCTCAAACTTTCTCATTGCTTCTTGATCTGATTCAATTGTATCCCACTTATTTACGACGATCACGATCGCTTTTCCAGCATCGTGAGCATGCCCGACAATTCGCTTATCTTGTTCAATAATTCCNGTTGAAGCGTCAATAACGATCAGAACAACATCTGACCGATCAATTGCTTTCAGTGCACGCAAAATACTATACTTTTCTGTTGACTCATAAATCTTACCGCGTTTTCTCATTCCTGCCGTATCGATAATGACATAATCTTCACCATCGAATACAAATGG
>JGI24708J26588_10002159_pt1 | contig 15026 bp, 12 predicted proteins | sample BioPla1DNA2_FD_26588 | JGI IMG/M metagenome (IMG submission 26588) | reverse complement strand
ATTATTCCGCCATAAATGGCCAGTCCACCATCACGTATTTCAGTAAAGGTAGTTATAAAATTATATTTATTTACTGTTTCGGGGTTTAAATTATGAAAAATNACATAATATACTCTTGCACCTACAAAAGCACCNAAAAAAGCAAAAAATACAACGTCAAAAACATTATCAGATATCAATCCAAAATGCTTAGACCTCTTTAATCCGTAAAACAATGCCAGCATAGCACCAATAGCAATGATAACGCCATACCAGTATATCTCTATGCCAAAAACAGTAAATCCTCGGTAATAATTCCAGCTAAAGCCAAAGAAATTAGGAAATTCGACCTCCTGCAAAACACTAACCTCACCCTTGGCTAAAAGTCTTAAATAATCCATAAAGCAACCTCTCTATTAATGTATTCATAAAATTACTTGTGATTATTGTACCATATTTTTATGAAAATTACTATACCTTTATGTGAAAATTAATAAAAAAAAGAGCTTAGCCAGAAAACTGGCTACGCTCGCAAGCATGAGCTTAAATTAAATAATGAAAAATGTGTAGAACAAAAGAAAGGAGACAACTAAAAAACAAACGAAATGTTAAACCATTTCTTAATTTGTATTATAGCCTATAAAGATGAGTTTGTCAATAATTTATAATAACTTTTTACTGAATAGAACAATTTTTATTAAATATGCTTAAAAACTAAAGATTTATTTGTACATTTTTACATACATAATCATGTAAAAATAATTCAAGTTAAATACATACTTTAAAATATATTCTTTAGTGATGAAATTACAAGTACTCTTTACAAATAAAAAATTATAAGCTATAATAAGTATACAAAATTAGTACATTTTAAAAAGCATAAATTCAAAAGTCAAAAGGAGGCTTTAATATGTTTATACAAGTAGAATTAAAATATGATTTTAATGCGTTAGAACCCCACATCGATGAACTAACAATGAACACTCATTATTCAAAACACCATGCAGCTTATACAAATAACCTTAACACTGCTATTGAAAAGGTCGCTGATTTCCAAGGTAAGGATATTGAATATATCCTTAAAAATCTAGATAAGGTTTCTGATGAAGCAATAAGAACAGCTATTAGAAACAATGGTGGAGGATTTTACAATCACAATCTATATTTTAGCACAATAGCACCAAATGCAGGCGGCGAACCAAGNGGAAAGCTAGCCGAAAGAATTAAAAAAGATTTTGGCAGCTTTGATGCTCTAGTTGCTGATGTTTCTTCAAAGGCTGCCGGAAGATTTGGCTCTGGCTGGGCGTGGCTTTCAGCAAAGAAAGATGGCTCTCTAGTCACCTCCTCATCTCCAAACCAAGACAACCCACTAATCGAAGGCAGTGAAGCTGTGCCTATACTCGGCATAGATGTATGGGAGCATGCGTACTATCTAAAATATAAAAATGTAAGACCTGATTATATAAAAGCTTTCTGGAATGTAGTAGATTGGAATGAGGTTTCAAGACTGTATGAAGAAGCTATAAAATAAAATATTAATGCGATAATAATTTTTCATTGTTACCCTCCCTTTATACACAATATAAAAAAGAGCGACTATTTTGATAGTACGCTCTTTTTGATTTTATTCAATTCGCATAGCCTTTTCATGTCTTCTACGCTGAAAATTCCCCACCGCCTTTGCAGTTATAGCCTCGGGAAGTATTTTTCCTGCTATTTTTCCTACCTTCATCAAAATACCCGGTATAATTATTACCTGTCCTTCAAGCATTTTTTTCAAAGCATATTCAGCCACATACTTACTATTCATGCCACTAACTGAAAAGACTACGCCTGCTCTTCTGCCAAAGTCAGTTTTTACAGGCCCCGGACATAGCGCACCTATATAAACCCTGCTTTTAGAATTTTTAAGCTCCTCATGAATCGCTTGAGTAAGCCTAACAACATAATTTTTACTAGCATAATAGCTTGAAAACATAGGTCCNCTGAAAAAACCTGCACTTGATGCAACATTAAGAATATATCCACTATTTCTAGCTTTAAAATCCTTTAAAAATAGCTTTGTCAATATATGCACTGCTTTTATATTTACATTTATCAATTCAAGCTCNGAATCAAGGTCTGTTTCATCAAAATTCCCAAACACGCCAAAGCCCGCATTATTNACAAGCACATTTATCTTAAATCTTGACACCTTTTTGTATAATTCCTTACAAGCCTCAGGGTCTGCTAAATCAGTTTTTACCACAGCCACATTTACACCATGTCTGCCCATAATATCATGCTTTATAGCTATTAAAACCTCAAGCCTNCGTGCCACTAAAATTAAATCAAATCCTCTTTCAGCTAGGCTATAAGCTATCTCCTTACCAATACCAGAGCTTGCTCCCGTTACTAACGCTAACATATTTTCACCCTTCCTATTTCCTTTTAAATATTGCTATTAAATCTTTATTATAATAAATAGTTTGATACTCACTATTCATATAGTCCTCCAGCTTTATATTGCCTAAGCTATAACGCAAATCCAAAACTACATAATCTGTTTGCCTATCAGTATAATTGATTTCATATACTTCCCTTCTATNAGAAAGGGGAGTAACTAAAAATGTACTTGCTTTTACCGACTTATCTTGCTCAACAAGGCTTAATGCTGAAAAAATCTCTTCGCTTTTGTGCTTGTTGTCAATATAGCTTTCAATGCTATCAAGCTTTCTTAAATGTGTTCCACTAAAAAAAATAAAGGATATTGNTGTTGCTGAAATAATTATCTTTTTCATAGTCTTATTATTCTCAAAGCTTGAGTAATTTATAATAGCTAAATAAAATAAAAACACCGATGACGCATAAGTGTACTGAAATCCAATATTGTGCTGATATCCATAATCGGACATCATATTGACAAGCACCATGGGAAAAAGCAAAATTATTGAAGATGCCTTTTTAATCAAAACCGGTAAAAATCCNAACGGCAAGAGCATGTACATTAAAAACTTCAGCTTTTCAGCTGTAAAGCTCTCATAAAATACAATAGCAGGATTTTTAATAACATTGATAATTACAGTAACAAGGCTGTCTTTACCACCGAATATAAAATTACTATACCTATAAGACATAATCCCAAGGCCAAATACCGACATTAAGGAAGTAACAGCAATAAAATAAACCAAAGATATAGAAAGCAAAATCCCACCTAGCTTATAATTCTTCCTTGAAAAAATTAAATATAAGGCAAAGAAAATTACATATACCGGTGCATCTTCCTTCACTAACAAAACTAGTAGTGCAAATAAAATCGATAACTTATAATTACTTTTTTCAGCAAAATAAAATAAAAACAGCAAAAGAGGTGGCAGAAAAGCATTTTCATGAAAATAAAAGAAATTCGCCCCTATAAGTGCCGGATACAAAGAATATATTATGCAAAAAAGTAGAGAAACCTTTTGAGAAAGCTTAAAATGCTTGCATAATTTATATAAAGGAATTATCCCTAAGGAAACTAAAATCCCTTGAGAAATAAGTAATGTCATCGGACTGGGAAAGATAAAATACACTGGCAAAAGTAAATAAAATATTGGTGAAAAATGCACAGCAAAATGACTAAGCAAGCCATCCCTTTCACAAGTAGTGAGTGGCTGCAGAGTTTCCTTCATGTAATAATACATTTGAGAAAAAATTCCCATATCATAGGTTGGTGTAAGGTGTCTCAAATAATTTATACTTGTGATAACCCCCACAAATAAAGCCATAAACACACCAAAAGCTGCTATCATTGTTATAGATAATCTTTTGCTCAGCTCAATTTTCCCTAAATCCTTATAAATATAAAAAATAACTCCACTAACTATTATTGAAATTCCAACGGTATATAAAAAATCATTAGCCTCATAAGCAGTAAGCATACCAGTAATAACTGAAGCTATCCCAAAAGTATAGGAATCAATTTTCCTATTGCTAAATAACAACAAAATAATATATACTAAAAAAACACAAAGAATTTTTAATAAGAAATTAATTTTTAAAAGATAGTCCTCAGTAAAAAAATCTTTATTGACAATAGCTATTTCCAAAGGGAGTAAAGTAATTATGGATACAATTATTTTATATATATAATCCTCAAATTTTAAAGACTGTAATCTTAGCTTTAAATAATTCATTAAGTCCTCCATAAAAATGTTATATACATTTTATCACAATGAATTATCAAAGTCAATGATTACAGTCCAATATTTCTAGCTTGTACTATTATCTTACAATTTTTATTGCAGCGACAGTAATATCATCATCCTTACTCTTTTCAGCTGAAAGCTTTGCGGTCATTGCTATACGCTTTACAAGATCTTTTATATCACTTGATTTTGGCGACTTGAGTTCACGTGTGAGCCAACCTTCATCTACCATAACACCATCGGATACAAGCAGAACAATATCGCCCTGCACAGCTGAAAAGCTGTGCCTATCAAGCTCGGGCAAACTAAGGTTTCCAATAGGCGGGCAGGTTGTAGGTATTTTTATTATTCTGTTTCTGCTTTTTAAATAAGTAGGTGCTGAGCCAGCCTTATAAATATTTACAGCCCCCGTATATAAATCAATTTTGCAAATATCAAGCGTGGAATAGCTCTCATCAACCGACTTTACGCTCATTGAGGAATTAACTATCTTTGTTGCCGCTGAAAGTCCAACACCGCATCTTATTAGCTTCATCAACATTCCACAAGTAAATGTGCTGTCAACTCTCGCCCTCGTTCCGCTTCCCATTCCATCTGAAAGTGCAATATAAGCCACACCACTTTCATCTATATAGCTATCGCAATAATCTCCAGATAGTCTATTTTTGCCTTTATTAAGCTGTACTATCTCCATCTCAAAGGAATATGTAGCACGTTCATACATTGTTATTCTAGTACTATTCTTTCCATAGCTTATTTCAGGTAAATCAAAGCTTTTTCCACTAGATGCCATAACAAGCTCGCAAAAATATTCCTTAGTACACTCTAGCACTCCTTTTCCAAATGCCTCAATAGACATTCTGCCGTTTGAATTTACAACAGCTCCAACAACAGGTTCTGAAATGCCGCAGTCCACCAATATTCGCTGAACAGCTATGGAAACGGAGCTATCAAACATTCTCACCGAGCCAATAGACTTAGACATTTCTAAAAGTAATCTTTGAGTGCCTAATAGTTGTTCGGATAAAATCCATCTCATATCTGATACTCGTCTTTTCGTCTGGTTCATATCAATAAACTGCCTATATAATCTTATCATTTCAGATAAAATCTTCTCCTTGTTAATACATTTTTCAATAAAAGCAGGAGGAAGATTTATATTATCGACCTTTCCCTTCCTAAGCTCTTGTGTTATTTTACCAAAGGAATCCATCATCACTGAAAAATCCTTGCCCCAACACATAGAGTTGTTCTTGCACTTCGAACAAACCCTATCACAAGCACTTTCACTAACCCAAGAAATATTTCTTACACAATTTTTATCTAAGACACTGGCTGTTTTTTCAATGCTCTGCTTTAGCTCATTAACAGTTGCCGATGCAAATTTAAGCTTTTCTGAAATTATTCCCTTATAGTCTCCTTGCGTTTGCAATTCATTGCTATGAATATTTTGCTTTAAAAGCTTGGAAGGAATAATTAGATAAACAGCACTTGCAGCAAGGCAATCAGTAACAGCAAATACATTATGCCCCAATGATTTTGAAAGTAACACTCCCATTCCTGCTGCAAAAACATACGCAAGCATACGTGTGATTTTTGAACCTTTTTTAAAAAATCCACTAAATATTCCACCCAAGGCTACTACAAAAACAATCTCCTTGTATAAAACTCCGCCCATATAAAGACCAATTGCTGCCGGTACACTCATGGCAGCTCCACCGAAAAAGCCATAATATTCACTGCTAAATAAGATCATAATACCTGCAAAAACAGCTCCTATATTAATAATCCCCAAATTAATTGAAGCTAAAATAGCTGTACTAAAGCTATATACTACCATAAACAATCCTAAAATCTTTGGCTTTTCTAATGAAAATGGCGAAAGGCTTCTAATAGAATAAAGATGTAAAAGCTCATTTAATGCAAGATAGAATGTAACGGAGCAAACAGCGTTTACTATTGCATCGGCTAGCTGTGAGGGCTGATTAACCTTTAAAAGCATTATAAATAAATTTGACGCAAGAATAACAGCGGACATAATTATTTTTGAAAACACAGTTTGTTTTCCACTAATAAATATCCTTACAGACATAATTATCAGCAAACCACTTATCAGTGCAAGTGACGAGGTAAATTGCCCTGATATTAACAAACCTAATAGACTCCCAGCCATAACTATGATACAATTAAATCCACTGAATACTGAAATTAAAGCTATTGGAAAAGGCGAAATATTTCCTCCAAAGTTTGTTGCAGAAAGCAAAAAAGCACTGAGAAAAACAGCCACAATATAAAGTGGAGCTTTACTAACAATGCTTTTTATATTATTTAAATTTGTATTTACAACAGTATCTCTTGACATTTTTTACTTCCTTTCTATGCTATGCTGTTTGACAACAGAATAACACAGCTAAAAAGTGAATATTGTCATAATAGATACGTATAAATTTTTTATGCTTTAGTAAACTTCATTTTCTAAAAAAACTTGATATAAGCTGACAAAATCATTCATTTTAAGATTTTCTGCTCTTGAATTTACCGGAATATTCGCTTGCTTTAAAAATTCAGCCACCCTATCTTTTTTAATTTTGAAAACAGCAGCAATAGGGTTGGAAATCTGCTTTCTTCTTTGTGAAAAGCAAGCACTTACTATCTTAAAAAATAAATCCTCATTCTCCAGTTTTAAGCTGTCGCTTTCTTTAATATCAAGCCTTATAACGCAGGAATCGACCTTGGGACTAGGCACAAAGCTGCCTCTTGTCACATTAAATAGCTTTTTAGGGCTTGAATAATAATTAACACCAACAGTTAAAGCACTGCTTTCTCTTGTGCCAACATCTGCACAAATACGTTCTCCTGCCTCTTTTTGTACCATTACTGTAATTGATTTTATAGGCAAAGTGCTTTCTAACAAATGCATAATAATCGGCGAAGTAATGTAATATGGCAAATTTGCACAAACAACAACATCCTTACCGTCAAAATGTTTTTTAAACAGCTTGCTTAAATCGATTTTCATAATATCATCAAAGATTACTTCTACATTATTAAATTCAGCTAAGGTTTCATTTAAAATTGGTTCAAGACTCTTGTCAATCTCTATCGCCACAACCTTTTCACATTTTAAAGCAAGCTCCTTTGTCAATACTCCAATACCCGTACCTATTTCCAAGGCACAGGTGCTTTTGCTGCATCCGCCTTGCTCTGCAATTCTCGGGCAAACGGAGGGATTTATTATAAAATTCTGACCTAATGATTTTGAAAAGGAAAAGCCATGCCGTGACAGCAATGACTTTATATTAGAAATATTAGTAAGTTCCATCTATCTCCTTATTTACAAGGCTTACTCTTTATTAATTTATCGAAAGTATATTGCTTTAATTCATTTCTTACCATTAACGATACTTTGCTGAATGCCGCACGATAGGAACAGCCAAGCCCCTCTTCCTTAACGCAAGAGCATTCATATTCCATATCCAGACATCTGCTCAAATTATATGTACCCTCAAGCAGCTCAACAACATCATACAAGGATATTTCACTTAAAGGTTTTGCAATCTCATACCCTCCATGAATTCCCTTGTACGAAACAATTAAACCACCAGTAACAAGCTTGCGTAAAATCTTTAAAGAAAAACGCAAGGGAACAGTAGTAATTTCCGATATAGTTTTCGCATCAAGTCTTTTATTCTCCCTNGCTATACAATCTATAATTCTTATTGCATAGTCNGTTTCAAGTGTAATGTGCATAATTCCCCCTTATTAAGCTTAATCCAAAAAGTCTTTTAATCTTTTGCTCCTTGACGGATGACGCAATTTTCTTAAAGCCTTTGCTTCAATCTGGCGTATTCTTTCCCTCGTTACGTCAAATTCCTTTCCCACTTCCTCCAAGGTTCTCATTCTGCCATCTTCAAGCCCAAAACGCAGCCTAAGCACCTTTTCCTCACGATCAGTAAGAGTACCTAGCACCTCTACAATCTGCTCTTTCAGTAAGGTCTGAAAAGCCGACTCAGCAGGTGCTGGTGCATCATCATCGGGTATAAAATCTCCAAGATGGCTATCCTCTTCCTCGCCTATTGGTGTTTCTAAAGAAACAGGGTCTTGAGATATTCTTAATATTTCACGCACACGATCGACAGTAATGCCCATTTCCTCAGCTATTTCCTCTGCCGAAGGCTCATGTCCCTTTTTATGCAAAAGCTGACTTGATACTTTTTTCACCTTAGTGATTGTTTCAACCATATGCACCGGTATACGTATAGTCCTTGCTTGATCTGCAATTGCCCTTGTTATAGCTTGCCTAATCCACCATGTAGCGTATGTTGAAAACTTATATCCCTTAGTATAATCAAATTTTTCAACTGCCTTAATCAAGCCTAGATTCCCCTCTTGAATCAGGTCTAAAAACTGCATACCCCTGCCTACATATCTCTTTGCAATACTTACTACCAACCTTAAGTTTGCTTCACTAAGGCGTCTTCTTGCATATTGGTCGCCCTGAGCCATTCTAGTAGCCAGCTCAATCTCTTCTTCAGCAGTTAGCAGAGGAACTCTGCCGATTTCCTTAAGATAAATTTTAACAGGGTCATCGATTGAAATGCCATCGGTAGTAGCATAATCGCCATCTTCAGTCTGTGTTATATCAAGCACAGTATCAAGATCCTTATCAGGTGTATAATCATCTACAATCTCAATATTATATACCTCAAAATCATCGTATAGCTTATTTATCTGATCTACGTCAAAGTCAAGCTCTTCTAACACATCAGTAATTTCTTTTGTGGTAAGCTTTCCGTTTGCCTTTCCATGATCAAGCAATTCATTAAGAATATATCTTGTATTGTCGTCCATATTAGCCCCTCTTATTCTGATTATTTTTTTATTTCTCTGAGTCGATTCGCAAATTCCATTAACTCCTCTGCACTCATTTCCTCTTTTTGCTTAATGTTACTTTTTTCTTTATATTTAACTAAGACATCAACGCAGTCTAAAAGCATTTTTTCATCATAAGAAAAACGTTTGTATTCGTTAATAATCTCCGTTATTTTACCCATTTCATCAGTAGAAAATTCCTTTCCAAGCTCGGATAAATCGGGATTTCCACCACTTTTAATAATATTTTTTACCTGTTCAAACAATTTTCGATGAAATGAAGTAGGAAAATCATCTACATCTAATTTTAAAAGCACTTTTTCAAGCCAAGACGGATTATTTACCAAGCATGAAATTATTCCTTTTTCGGCTCTTGCCTGTGCAGGCAATTGCGTTGCCTCCGGATTAATTTTATCTCTTGAAAAATCACCATTAATCAGCTTTCTCTTTTGCTCATTAAATGATTTTTTTCTCCTGCCTTTAATTATATTCACTACGCCTTGTTCAATATTTGCAGAAGATATTTCCGTCAGCTTTGAAATATTTGAGATATGCACCGCTCTTTCAATAGGATTGCTAATATCAGCTAAAAGATAAACTGCTTTTTTAAGAAAAGAGGTTTTCCCCTCAGTGCTTTCCATATCAAGCCCCGTCTTAAGCTTATTAATCTCAAACTCTATTGCTGAACCTGCTTTATCAATAAGCATTTCAAATGCATCAGCGCCATATTTTTTTATAAATTCATCAGGGTCCTTAGCATCATCCATTTTTAAAACTCTTGCACTAACNCCATTTTCAGAAAACAAATTAATTGCTTTCATAGTAGCTTTTTGCCCTGCTCCATCAGAATCATAAGCTATTACCACATCTTCTGCATACTGCCTTATAAGACGTGCCTGCTCTGAGGTAATTGCTGTGCCTAATGTTGCGATAGAGCCTTTAAATCCTGCTTGATAAACTGATATGACATCCATATACCCTTCGCACAGGATAAAAGTTTTCTGATTTGAATTTTTAGCATAATTTAAATTAAATAAATTATTTTTCTTTTTAAAAACTAAGGTTTCACTGCTATTTAAGTATTTAGCATGAGAATCTGTATCCAACGCCCTTCCACCGAAGCCTATAACATTACCTCTAATATCAAAAATTGGAAACATAGCTCTATGTACAAATTTGTCAAAAACTCTGTTGTTCCCACGTGAAAGGAGAGAACCTTGTACAAGCTCGTCCTCATTATAGCCAAGCCCACGCATATAATTATGAAGCCCATGCCAGTCATCATCAGCATAGCCTAAGCCAAACCTTTTTATAGTCTTTACACTAAGTCCTCTATTTAAAAAATAATCAAGCCCTGCTTGTCCTTTTTCAGAAAATAAAAGCTTATGAAAATATTCTCCCGCCTTACGATTCATTTCAAGCAGCCTTGTCCTGATACGTAAATTCTCATCATTTCCGTCCTCAGGCAATGCCATGCCAACACGTTCGGCAAGATACTTGACACTTTCGATATAATCTAGGTTTTCTGCCATCCTTATAAATGTTATTACATCTCCGCCTGCACCACAGCCAAAGCAATAAAAGCTCTGAGTATCTGAATAAATATGGCATGAGGGTGTCTTTTCATTATGAAAAGGGCATAGGCACACAAAATCCCGACCAGCTTTTTTCATATTTACATAAGATGCCATAACATCTACAATATCATTATTAAGCCTTAATTGATACAAAAAATCTTGTGATAAAGCCATTTTGCTCCTTTCTAAACTTAAAATTTGATCCCCTGCCAAGAATTAGGTATGCAGATTTCTTTAAATAGGTTTACAGCATAATCGTCGCTCATTCCTGAAATAAAGTCGCATACTGCTCGTGCTTTTCCGTATTTTTCAGCAAATTCAATATATAAAGGCGGCATTTTTTCAATGCCTTTATGATAATATGTAAACAAAAAATTAACTATATAATTAGCTTTATCCTTTTCATGCTGTATTTTATCGGATAAATAAACCCTGTCAAACATGAATTTTCTAAGTTCATCATGAGCACTTTGCACTTCTCCATCCATGCAAATACTATCGCTACTGTTTTCTATAATCGAAGTTACAAGAGTGGTTATTCTTTCGCTTTTCGTCCTGCCCAATACCTTAACCGGAGCAGAAGGCAAGTCACTTTCACTTATTACATTTCCTCTGATTGCATCTTCAATATCATGATTAATATAAGCAATTTTATCAGAATATCTGACAATCTGCCCTTCCAAAGTATAAGGCTTTCCTTTTGTAGTATGATTTTTAATTCCGTCAATAACCTCATCAGTCAGATTTAGACCATTTCCCTCACGCTCAATAATTTCAACAACTCTCACACTTTGCTCATAGTGGCGAAAGCCACCATCAATCAGCTTATTAAGCACCCTTTCCCCATCATGTCCAAAGGGAGTATGCCCTAAATCATGGCCTAGTGCAATAGCCTCAGTCAAATCCTCATTAAGTCTTAAAGCACGTGCAATTGTGCGAGCAATTTGACTTACTTCCAAAGTATGCGTTAATCTAGTGCGATAATGGTCGGAAACAGGGGAAAGAAAAACCTGAGTCTTATGCTTCAGCCTGCGAAATGCATTACAATGAATAATCCTATCCCTATCTCTTTGAAATTCCGTGCGAATACTACAAGGCATTTCACTTATCTTGCGGCCTCTTGTTTTTTCAGAAAGGCAAGCATACTCAGATAAAAACAGTTTTTCATTCCTCTCGGTTTCTTCTCTCACTGACATATCGACACCTCTCACATAGGATTGAATTATTAAAAAAGCATTTTTTAGCATAATATTAGTTTTAAATAAGTATTCTATTAATATATACTAAAATACTATTTAAAAGTCCTTTATATTTAATTGAAAAAACAAAAAATTGTTGATTATGCTAATTTTGTTCGAAATCTGTATATTGCTTTTGTATAACTTCTACATACACTTTGCCATTGCAGCTCTCTATTAAGCTTTTTTTAAAAGGCTCAAGCTCTTTATCCTTGATAAATAATTTAATCTCTACTTTATCAGAAAAACTCTCATCAATAAGCTTTACTCCAAACTCAAAAAAAATTTGAGCCAACCTGCCATATATGTTGTAATCAACATTTATTCTAACTAATGCAGAAAATTCCATATTCTTGATTTTAGCACTGTTAATTGCAAGTGCAGTGGACTTTGTATAGGCACGCACAAGCCCGCTTCCCCCAAGTAAAATACCACCAAAATATCTGGTAACAACGCAGCATATATCAATAAGCTGCGATTTTTTCAGTGCCTCAAAAATTGGAATACCTGCCGTACCTGATGGTTCTCCATCATCAGAGTATCGGCAAATATTATTTTCTCTTAAAATATAGCAGTAGCAATTATGTGTGGCTTTTCTATGCATAGCACGAATTTCATTAATAAAATCAACAGCCTGCTCTTCACTATCCACAGGAGATAAATAACCGATAAACTCCGACCTTCTCTCTATAAAGCTTGCCTGAGTTTTTTCCATAATAGTTTTATAGCCCTTTGTCTTTTCACCCGAAACATTCATATATTCTCCTACTATAACAGAAAACTCACGCTTTTACACGTGAGTTAAGATAATGCAACTATTTTTCTTTATCATAATAGTTTTTGAAACGCTTTTTAAACCTTTCAACACGACCGCCAGTATCAACTAGCTTTTGCTTTCCTGTGAAGAAAGGGTGACATTTAGAGCAAATCTCTACTTTGATATCCTTCTTAGTTGAACGAGTTTCAATCACTTCACCGCAGGCACACTTTATTGTTGTGGGGCTGTATTCAGGATGAATTCCTGTCTTCATATAATCACTCCTTCCTGCATAATGTACATTACATTATGAAATTATAACACAGCTATTTAATATTGTCAAGCATTTTGCGAAAATTATAATTAAATTTAAACAAAAAAATTCACCGTGAAGAAATTTTACTTACTTATCAGATACACTTCATAAAAAGTATCAAAAATCTAGCTATTAAACCTTTTTTTATATATAAAACCACGAAATTTTTCAAATGCTTATTGCTAATTAAGNAGTTTAGTGATATAATAGTTTAAATAATTTTTAAGCTTTGATGGAAAGGAAAAAATATGCTAAACTGTAATAAGGACGGAAAATTTATTAAAGAAGGTTTAACATTTGATGACGTACTTTTAATACCGGCAAAAAGTGAAGTTACACCAAATATGGTTAGCACAAAAACAAAACTATCAAAAAATATTGCACTTAACATTCCTATCATGACAGCTGCTATGGACACAGTTACCGAATCACAGATGGCTATNGCAATAGCTAGAGAAGGTGGCATTGGNGTTATCCATAAAAATATGAGTATAGAAAGACAAGCTGAAGAGGTCGACAAGGTAAAGCGTTCAGAAAACGGCGTAATTGTCAATCCTTTTTTTCTTTCGCCTGACGACTATGTTTACAGTGCAAATGAATTAATGGGAAAATTTAAAATTTCCGGAGTTCCTATTGTTGAAAACGGAAAGCTCGTTGGAATTATCACTAATAGGGATATGCGTTTTATTGAGGATTATAATATAAAAATCGGTTCTGTAATGACAAAGGAAAACCTTGTTACTGCACCAATAGGCACAACTCTTAAGCAAGCACAGGGCATTTTACGTAANCACAGGATTGAAAAGCTTCCTCTTGTTGATGATGAAGGATATTTAAAAGGTCTTATCACTATTAAAGATATTGAGAAAAGCGTTCAATATCCAAATACTGCAAGAGATAAGGGAGATAGGCTTCTCTGTGCTGCTGCAATAGGCGTTTCAAAGGACTTAGATGAACGTGCAGCCGCCCTTGTAAACGCACAGGTCGACGTACTTGTTCTTGACTCAGCACATGGACATAGCAAAAATATACTGGAGGCTATATATAGAATTAAAAACACTTATCCTAATGTTGATGTAATCGGTGGAAATATCGCTACTGCTGCCGCTGCAAGAGATTTAATCTCTGCCGGAGCTGATGCTATAAAGGTTGGAATAGGTCCTGGTTCAATCTGTACAACAAGAGTGGTTGCCGGTATTGGCGTACCGCAAATTACAGCTGTATATGATTGTGCTGTTGAAGCATCAAAATCAGGCGTGCCTGTTATTGCTGATGGTGGTATAAAGTATTCCGGTGATATTGTAAAAGCACTTGCAGCAGGTGCAAATGTATCAATGCTGGGTTCTATCCTTGCCGGATGTGAGGAATCGCCCGGAGAAAGCGAAATTTACCAAGGAAGGCAATTTAAGGTTTATCGTGGGATGGGCAGTCTTGCGGCTATGAAGCAAGGCTCAGCAGACCGTTATTTCCAAGATAAGTCACAAAAGTTCGTACCCGAAGGTGTCGAAGGAAGAGTTCCTTATAAAGGACCTTTAGCTGATACTATCTATCAATTAATCGGCGGTATCCGTTCAGGAATGGGGTATTGTGGTGCTGCTGATATTTCTAATCTGCAAGAAAACGGGCAGTTTATACGTATTACTGGCGCAGGACTTAAAGAAAGCCACCCTCATGATATTTATATAACTAAAGAAGCACCTAATTACAGCACTAGTATTTAATTTTAGGTAAAGATATGGACAAAAATATTGTTTTAATAGGAATGCCNTCCAGTGGTAAATCAACCATTGGAGTGGTGTTAGCTAAAGCTTTAGGTAAGAAATTTATCGATACTGATTTAGTGATTCAAGAGCAGGAAAATCAGCTTTTACAAGAAATAATCAATAAAAAAGGACTTTCTTATTTTAAGCTTGCTGAAGAAAAAGCCATTCTATCGCTAAGCGAAATAAGTGATACAGTTATTTCAACCGGTGGAAGTGCAATTTACAGTAGAAAAGCTATGCAAGGTCTAAAAGCAAATAGTTATGTTTTTTATCTCAATTTACCCTATAATCAAATTTTATCACGCCTTCATAACCTTTCCACCCGTGGGATAGCAATGAACAATGGGCAAAGCTT
>JGI24708J26588_10002157_pt1 | contig 15029 bp, 11 predicted proteins | sample BioPla1DNA2_FD_26588 | JGI IMG/M metagenome (IMG submission 26588) | reverse complement strand
GTGATTACAGTACCGATGATGGATTAGATTTTAGAGATGTCAGTAATCTAAGAAAGTTTCATATCAACTATGTGCAATATTATGATTGGTCCTATCGTCATGATAATCTAGTATCTCAAAAAACGATTTATAATGATATGATGGGCAGAAAAGTCGATCTTCAGACTGTGAAGAATAAGATTAAGCAATGTAAAGAATATGGGATGAAATCAATTGGTTATGGAGCAATATACGCCGCTTCTCGTGAGTTTTATGAAAAGAATAAGGAATGGGCCTTCTATACTAGTACGGGTGATCCATTTGTATTTATTGATATTTTTTATATCATGAATATAGCCAAAAATAGCCCATGGAGAAACCATATTATTGAGGAATATGCAAAAGCAATAGAAATGGTTGGCTTCGATGGAATTCATATGGATACTTACGGCTTTCCAAAGAGTGCATACTCTTATAACAAGGAAAAGTTAGTTAAACTAGAGGATGAATTTTATTCATTAATTGAAGATGCAAAAGAAAGATTAAATAGGATTACAATGGACAATCATCTTATATTTAACAATGTAGGTAATTGGCCAGTAAATACAGTTGCTTGTGCGCCACAGGATGCAATCTATATTGAAGTGTGGGACCCAAACAATCGATATGATCATATTCAACAGATTATTAAGGATGCAAGAAGAGAATGTAAAGATACAAAGCCAGTCATACTAGCTGCCTATCTGAAACCATTTATGGAGGAAACACAAGAGCGATCAGCCTATGCAGCATTCTTTCTTACAGCTGTTATTGTTACAAACGGCGGATATCACTTACTCCTTGGAGAGGAAAATGCTGTATTAACACAGGGCTATTATGTTGACCACTCTTTTATGACGGCTTCCACAAGTGAAAAAATGCGTTGTTATTATGACTTTATTGTTCAATATATGGAACTATTCTATGATTCTGAATTAATCGATGTTAGCTTAACTCATATGGGTTGGGATAATATGGAGTACAAATGCCTTAATGAAGGTTGGAGTGTAACAGGAGAAGAAGATCGATTATGGATAACCCTAAGGGAAAAGAACAACCGTAAATTAATCAGTCTGATTAACCTAAGTGGTAATGATAACTTCTGGAACCAAGGCAAAAATAAGCCACCAGTAACTGAAAATCTGGAGATGCAAGTATTGGTAGAAAAAACAGTAAAGGGTGTTTACTTTATTTCTCCAGATAAGGATCATGGAAAAGTACAGGAATTAGCTTATGAACGTAAGAAGACAGATAGAGGCTGGATAATAACCTTTGTTGTGCCACAGATAGAGATATGGAGCAATGTCTGGATTGATTTGATTGACTAAATGAATTGATTGTTTTTAAAAGGAGGCTATAAGTAATAGACATGGCGAATAAACAAGATAAATGGTGGAAGAATGCGGTTGTGTACCAGATCTATCCGAAAAGCTTTCAGGATAGCAATGGCGATGGTATTGGAATGTATTTAATTAATTAGATAAGATAGAAATACTATATCTTGTTATTTGCGTAAATAGTGTTTATCTATTTATAATTTTTGATGCTTAATAATCAAAGAAAAAGGGTGAAATCATCCTTCTCATATAATAAGTTTATTTGAGAGTATGATTTCACCCTTTGATGCTACAATTAATGTTTTATTATCTTCCAAATTCGGACAATTGTAATCCTTCATTACGCTCCAAAGCAGTCTTTATGCTCCATTGATGAACAAAGAGTAGCAGTGGATTTCCTTTCATGTCTTTTACCTTCTTCGTATCAGAAGAAACACTTAATTGTTTTACATCGATATCTTTATTCTCAATCCAACGGATGTATTCGTAAGGTAAAGGCTCTAAGCGGATATCTGCACCATATTCATTCTCAAGACGGAATTTTAGAACATCAAATTGCAGGGTACCAACAACGCCTACTATAATTTCTTCCATTCCTGTATTAAATTCCTGAAATATCTGTATAGCACCCTCCTGTGCTATCTGAGTAACCCCTTTTAGGAATTGCTTTCTCTTCATAGTATCCACTTGGCGTACCCTAGCAAAATGTTCTGGTGAGAAAGTTGGTATACCCTCATAGGTGAACTTTTTATCCTTTGTACATATGGTATCACCAATGGAGAATATGCCGGGATCGAAGACACCAATAATATCTCCAGCATAGGCTTCCTCGACCATTTTCCTATCATCTGCCATTAATTGTTGTGGCTGGGATAAACGGAGGCTTTTGTTCCCCTGCATATGGAATACTTCCATTCCTGCTGAGAATTTACCTGAACAAATCCGCATAAATGCGATACGATCACGATGCGCTTTGTTCATATTTGCTTGGATTTTGAATACAAAAGCAGAGAAATTATTTGTCATAGGATCAACTTTCCCAATAGAGGAATTTCTAGGCAATGGTGGAGATGTCATTGTAAGAAAGTGTTTTAAAAATGTCTCGACACCAAAGTTTGTTAATGCGGATCCAAAGAATACCGGAGTAAGCTCGCCCTTTAGTACCAAGTCAATATCAAATTCACTACCAGCACCATCAAGTAGCTCGATTTCGTCTGATAGAATATCATGGTTTTCTTTCCCGATTAATGTATCAAGTGCTGGATCCCCAAGATCTGCTTCCACAGAATTAAGTTCTTTTTGGCCATTGTGTGAAGCGTAAAAACGCAAGATTTTTTTTGTGTCTCTATCATAAACACCTTTAAAATTTTTACCAGAACCGATTGGCCAATTAATGGGGTAGGTGTCAATACCCAATACCTCTTCAATCTCGTCTAATAATTCAAAGGTGTCCTTTGCTTCTCGGTCTAGCTTATTAATAAATGTGAAAATAGGAATATTACGCATAACACAAACTTTGAATAATTTCTTCGTCTGCGCCTCTACACCTTTGGAAGCATCAATTACCATGACAGCAGAATCGGCAGCCATTAAAGTACGGTAGGTATCTTCAGAGAAATCTTGATGTCCAGGTGTGTCTAATATATTTATACAATATCCATCATAGTTAAATTGCATAACGGATGATGTTACCGATATACCACGTTGTTTCTCAATTTCCATCCAATCCGAAAGGGCATGTTTTGCTGATTTTCTTCCTTTCACGGAACCTGCAAGATTAATCGCTCCACCATATAGAAGAAATTTTTCTGTAAGGGTTGTTTTACCAGCATCCGGATGGGAAATAATCGCAAATGTTCTTCTTTTTCTAATTTCCTTTAAATAATCAGTCAAAATAAATCCTCCATGATAAGCAGATTAGTGCAATATAAATCCTAATCTGCGTAATTATTGATATAATATCCACGGAAAGCGAATTATCACATTCGAGCTATATTCTTTCTTAAGCTTATTTAAATTAGACGATAGCTTGGATGGGTAAAACACAGCGTGACCAACAAAGCCCTAGGCTTTAGAGGTCAAATCCGCAGAATTATATAATATATCGAATATTAGGTTTTTGGAAACTCAAGAACAATCGTTAATATAAAATAGATTTAACGATATCGTATAAGGGTATTCAAGAAAGGTTATTCTATAGATAAAGTGTTATGTATAGGAGGATTAACAAGAATGAACAAGAGGAAATATATCTGTCCTATTTGTGATAGCAATGAATTGATTTTGAAGCATGAGGCAAGTTATGTTTATTCTTATATAATAGATTCGGATGCCCCTGGGCTTAAAAACGATGAGTTGTTTTTATCCTACCTCTATGATCGTAGGGAGCAAACGGAATCTAGAGAATATATTGAATGTAGTCATTGTGGTACTCATTTTCCCCCTACCTTTCTTAATGGAGTTCTCAATAGTGAAAAAGAGAGTGCTCCAACTAAGGTAGAAGAATATACAAGATTTCATTAAAAAGAGGGCTGTTGCAATAATAAATATCATCAGCGTATTCATAAAACCACAATGTTTATCACATGATAGCTTTTTGAAAATAGCATATGATTTTTATCCAACGTAGACACGCTCTCGCTCGATTGTCGCACATAGGGATTAAAAATCATATGCTATTCTTTTAGGCTTTGATGTGATAAACATCACTAACAAGAATGGCGCTGAACAAATTAATGAGACAGCCCTTTGGTTTTTATAACTTTCTTTCGGCTATGAGATGGTACAATTCTCTATCTTCTTTGGAAAGACGGTTGCTCAAAGCTTTCAATATCTGATCGGCCTCTATTAGAAAGTTATCTATATCGTTTTTTATTTTAAAACTTGTATTATAAGAATTTTTAAATTCTGTATATTCTGTTGCTAGATTACCCATTTCAGCAATATATTGTTTGGTTAGATCACGAATTGCCTCGTCAGAACATTTTAGTAGGTCTGGATATAAGAATTTATCCTCCTCTAATAAATGAATTCTTAATAAACCGGCTAATCTACTGATGTGTAGCGCCGCTTCAGCAGTATCAATATCAGCACGGCCTTTTTTTATTTCATTAACAATGTATTTAATTTCTTTATTTATATTAACATGTTGACGGTTAAGATTATCTAAATTAATCATTGCTACCTCCAGTTTATATAGATTTTGTCTCTTGTCATAATCCTCATAAAGAGTAGTAAGAATACATTTCTATTATAGCGATAACTAGCAATTCTCGACGTAGCTATGGCAACATTTGTTAATGTTATAATTAACATTCTTACGAAAAACAAATAGGATATTTGTGAGACATTAGACCTGGATTTACAAATATCTTAGCGCTGATTAATTTAAAAATGAAAAACTGTGATCATTTTAGTTGTAATTTGCTTGATGGATATAATCATCCATCGTTATATTAAAAAGATGAGTGTGGGTTAACTCCTTCTCAAAGTGAAAGCCGGTTTTTTCAAATGCCTTGATTGATCTAGTATTTCTCGGATCTATTTTAGCAATAACCCTAGGAATTCTCCATTCAAAAAATGCTTGATTTAAACCTTGGAAGATTGCTTTTGTACCAAAACCATAACCCCACTTTTTTCTATCACCGATGACAACAACAATTTCAGCTTCATTTCCTTTACGGATAAGTTTTATAAAACCTATAGGATGGTTGTCTTCCGTACATACAACAAAGAAACTACCTCCACGATTAAATAAATGTGTCATAATATACATATTTACTCGACTGATTGCCTGATGTATTTCCTGTGATATATTCGATAGCTCATTTAGATATTTGGTGACCTCACGGTCTTCCATCCAGTTCATAATGGCTAATGCATCATTGCGCGTGACCTCTTGTCTTAAGCTTACTTCTAGTGTTTTCATTATGTCTACTCCTTCTATGATAACAAGCCTTTCATAGGTTTATAAATAAGTGTTCGCTATGACGGTTCTTTTCCTTACTTTAAAAATCCAAGGAATATTATAAAGGCTTTAAAACTTTAATGTCAATGTGATAAAATGACAAATTTCAGCAGAAAGTTACTTTGAGCATTGGTATGATGGTGTTGCCAATTTCTTGCAAGGGAAAACGATAGATAGAGGAAGGATAGATAAATGAAGCAATTGGCTTACAGATTCGTTAATTATATTATAACAATAAAAAACTCGTAATTTGTTTAGTTGCAAGCTTTTTTGGGTGATACTATAATATATATAAAATACTATTGAAAATTTTTCTAAAAAACTGTATAAAGTAATTAACATAATAATAATTTATTCTAAGAAGGAATATTTATAAGAGGTGTTCCAATGCAAATTACAGATAATAAAAAAATATTATTAATAATAAACCCGATTGCAGGGAAGCTAAGTACAAAGTCAAATCGCTTCAAGGTCGCTAATCTATTTATACAAAATGGCTATGAAGTGGATCTTAGAACCACAAAAGCGAAGGGGCATGCGACAAAACTGGTAATGGACCATGCTTTAGAGAATGATATTGTTGTTTGTAGTGGTGGTGATGGTACGCTTAATGAAGTAATATCTGGTGTTATGCAACTTGGTGTATCCATTCCAGTAGGCTACATTCCATCAGGTACTACCAATGATTTTGCTACTAGCCTAAACCTATCTAATCGGGTAGAGACGGCAGCACAAGCAATTATGATGGAGCAGAAGAAAACATTAGATATTGGCTGCTTCAATGATAAACGTTTCTTTAATTATATCGCGTCTTTTGGAGCATTTACAGGAAGTTCCTATTCCACTCCACAATCCCATAAGAATGTTATTGGACATTTGGCTTATATCTTGGAAGGGGTAAAGGATATTCCAAGCATTCATCCTTATCATGTTAAAGTTGAAGCTAATGGCGAGGTATACGAGGATGAGTATATCTTCGGGGCGGTAAGTAACTCTTTCTCCATTGGTGGGATTGTAAAATTGGATGCCTTAAATGTTGATCTTAATGATGGCCTTCTAGAATTGATTCTTATTAAAAGACCGAAAACTCCTATGGATTTGCATAAAATTATCCTCTTCTTATCCAAGAAAGATTATAATAACGACATGATAGTTTTTCTAAAAACAGCTGAGGCTAAATTTACAATGAAAGAGCCCACTTCATGGACGATTGATGGAGAATATGAACCTGGTGGTACTTCTGCTAAGATTAAGATAATACCAAATGCAATTACCTTATTGGTTTAGTATCTTTGTTTGACATGGACTATTGATAATGGTACAATAATTTGAAAGAATTACCAAATAAAAGATACTAAATAAAGGGGATGCGAAGATGAAAGAGGGGGACAAGGATAGCTTAGCAAATACCGATACAACAGAAAGAATCATGGAAAGTGAAAATATAGAAGCCGAGGATGATGAGAGTAGAATAGATAGCATCGATGCGGCTTCTATAAATGATATAGATATAGATGATATTTCAATCGATATGGATGCTTTTGATGGCTATGATGAAGAGTTGAACTGGGATTCTTTTAATCAGATATTAAAGCAACAAGTGAATGACGAGTTGTCCGCGCATAAGGAGGACGGTGGTAATACGGCTAGGAAAATGAATATTTTAAAAAGAGCATTCATAATATCGGGCATTGCCTTGGCAGTAATGCTCCTTTTTGGAATCTTTTTGATTGGGACAAGGCCTGGTCGAAGGATTATCTACCGACTTGCGGGAAATATGATCCACGATAATGTAGATACGGTAAATAATAACAATGGCGTAGACGGTGAAACTGCAATTGTATGGGGAATGCAGGCAGATATCGACAAGAAAGAGGGTACTGATGAAGAGGGTAAAGATAAGTTTTCTAACTTAGAAAATGAAATCCCTAGCAAGGTTATTATTCCGCGCCAGGAGGAATATGTTAGTAATTTTCTGATATTTGGTATTGAAGAAATACAAGGGGCAAAGAATACCGATGCGATTATGATTGCCTCGATTAATACGCAGGATGATACGATTAAGTTAACCTCATTGCTTCGGGACACTTTAGTTGATATACCGGGTATTGGTCCGTGCAAGCTAAATGCTATCTATGCCAAGGGCGGTGCAAGTCAATTGGTAAAGGCGGTTGAGCAAAACTATAGAATTAAAATTGATGGATATGCCTCTATTAATTTTGAAGATTTTGAGGCTGCGATTAATCTTCTTGGCGGAGTTTCCATTGAACTAGGCGAGAAAGAAGCGAGGTACCTTAATAAAACCAATTATATCTCCAATCCTGCCTATCGTAATGTTGTTCCGGGTTGGAATATACTAAATGGTAACCAGGCTCTTGGTTACTGTCGTATACGTAGAGTTCAGACTCTAGGAGGAGCCAATGATGATTATGGAAGAACCCTCCGTCAACGAAGGGTGATAAAGGCAATATTTAATCAATATAAAAAGAGGAATGTTTTTGATTTGTTATCTATAACTAAGAAGTGCCTAGGGTATGTAACTACCAATGTTACTCAATCTCAGATTGAAGCGATGTTAGAGGATGTTATAGAGAATAAGATTACTTCAATGGACACATGTCGAATTCCGGTTAACGGCATGTTTGATGATCCGCTTGAATATAATGGAGTTTCAGCTCCCTTGGTGCTTGAATGGGAAGAGAATATTCAGGAATTGCATAAATTTATCTTCCTAGATGAAGAAAAAGATACTATGGTGACAAATACCACTAATTAATATTTAGTGATAGAAAGAGCGTCAACTACCCTTACGAGAGTAATGACGCTCTTTTCCTATTTATTAAGAGAAATAATTTCTATCTAGGTCTTTTTGCAACTTTAGGTCTTAAGGTATGCCTGGTTCTGATTTGACCTTGGTATAAATTTTCCGATTTTTTACGTAATATTTCCATCTGCCTTTTGGCTATAAATTTCCCCAGTGTCTTATTATTTTCATTTAATTTGCATCCATAGAGATAGGACTCTAGATGTTCAAGATAGTCCTTACGGATAATTATTCCGGTTAAAGTTATATTACGATTGCGATCCTTAAGTTTTAAACGGAAAGTTCGATGAATACTAAGATCATCTTTTGTAATAAATGCAACACCAGTTTCGCTTATATCTTTAACTAACACGTTGATTGTTGTAGTTCCGCTTGCCGTATTAATATATAGAGGCATATCTTCACCAATATACATACGATAGGAATTTCTACGATTGTAGGGCATACCTTCTCCGCTTACCTCTATGGTATGGCAAATATACTCATCATATTTGACTAATTTAACCTTCACATCTTCCCAACAGAATACTTTTCTGTCTATAATATATAAGAAATTTACCTGATAATTTTCGGTAAAACCTAAGGTTTGATCATCAACAGTAATGGGGTTGATAATAATAGTAGAATCTTTAATTCCTATAACTTGGCTTCGAAAACTTGTTTTCCGTCCATTATATTTTACTTCGAGTTCGATATTTGCCCCAATTTGAATTTCTTGAATCTGCAAAATTTATCCCCCCTATAAATTGCTCTATATAGTATATAATAATTTTATACATTTTACAACGAATTTTAACAATATTGTTAATATTTCTCACTTTTTTGATATTATGAAAAATTACTTTTCCTAAAGGGAAAATAAAAAGTAATCTTTACCAACTTATGATAATTTGTTATAATTGCAAACAAAAAGTATATTCTTGGCTTATGATGAAAGAATAGCATAGGAAGGTTGATGCTAATGAAGTTTACAAAAATGCAGGGTTGTGGGAATGATTATGTTTATGTTGATTGTACCAAGGAAGTTATAGATAATATTCCGGATGTAGCCCGAAAGGTAAGTGATAGGCACTTTGGTATTGGATCCGATGGATTAATTCTCATTCGAGCGTCAAATAAAGCTGATTTTATGATGGATATGTATAATTATGATGGATCCAGATCCCAAATGTGCGGTAATGGGATTCGTTGTGTTGCAAAATATGTTTATGATTATGGATTAACGGATAAGAAACATATTCAGATTGAGACATTGAGTGGGATAAAAGAGCTGGATTTACATGTGACGGATGGTGTGGTTACTTCGGTAACAGTAGATATGGGAAAACCAATCCTAAAGCCCTCTCTAATTCCAGTAAAATTGGATAAAGAAATTGTTATTAATGAGCCCATAATGGTTGATGGTCAAACCTATGAGGTGACTTGTGTATCTATGGGAAATCCCCATGCAATTGTATTCGTTGAAGATACCAAGAATATTCCTATTGATAGGATTGGGCCTCTTTTTGAGCAACATGAGATGTTCCCGGAGAGAGTCAACACTGAATTTATACAAGTGATTGATCGTACACATATAAATATGCGTGTATGGGAACGAGGATCCGGTGAAACCTTGGCCTGTGGTACTGGTGCATGTGCCAGTGTAATTGCATGTATTCTCAATGGTTATACGGATCATGAGGTAACAGTATCACTTCTTGGGGGGGATTTAGTCATCCGTTATGATGAAAAGCTTGATCGAGTATTTATGACAGGGCCGGCAGTAAAGGTGTTTGATGGTGAGATTTTTCTGGATTGATATAAAATACCAATAATGGTATACTAATAAGCGTGAATAAAGTAAAAAATATTATTGATGATAAAGCTTAATAACACGAGAGTTTAGCTAATAAGCAAGCTTTATGTATTTTTTTGTGCAATTTATCTGGGTTTCAGGACTTGATTTTTAAGCTTCATAATATAAATATAAGAATTACCAAATTACTATATAGATTTATTGAGAAAGGTTTTGATATAAAGTGATTTATCCTGAAAAACTGGAAAAGGGCTTTAAAATTGGCGTAACTGCTACTTCCGAAGGATTTGTAAAGGAAACGGACATTAGACGTTTGGAAAGAGGCATACGTCATTTTTCTGAGATGGGATATCCGGTCATTGAAACAAAGAATGTACGTAGTGGTTTCAAAGGAAGAAGTTCTGATGGACTTACAAGGGCTAATGAGCTGATGGAACTATTTGAGAATCCAGAAGTACGCGTCATCTTTGCAGCAAGTGGTGGTGACTATCTGGTAGAAATGCTTCCTTTTATTAATTATGATAAGTTAAAGAAGAACCCCAAATGGGTGCAGGGATACTCCGACACTACTGGGCTTACCTTTACTTTAACAACAAATTTGGATATAGCAACAATATATGCAAGTAATTTCAGCAGTTTTGGCATGGACCAATGGCATAGCTCGCTGAAAGATAACATAAAGATTTTAGAGGGAGAAGATTTCACTCAAGAGAGTTTTAAACAATTTCAGGATGGCTTTAAAGAGAAGATTACAGGTCTCGAAGGTTATGTTTTAGAAAAAGATGTGGAATGGAGAAATCTATATCCTGTTAATGAGCCATCGGATGAAATTGTAATAAGCGGAAGGGCACTTGGGGGATGTCTAGACGTACTTCTTAATCTTGTTGGAACCAGATTTGATAAAACTAAAGAATTTGTGGATAAGTACAAGCAGGATGGAATTGTCTGGTTCTTAGAAAGTTATGATTTAAATAGTGAAGCCTTAGTAAGAGGATTATGGCAGTTAAAGGAGGCTGGTTGGTTCGCTCATGCATCCGGTTTTATCTTTGGAAGACCAGCCATGTTCCATACGTATACAGATACTACTTATGAGGAAGCGGTTAAATCTGTATTAGGTGAGCTTAACTTACCTATCATTTTAGATGCTGATATCGGGCATAAACCACCACAGTTAACGATGATGAATGGTGCGATTACAACCATCAAAAGCAAAGGTGGTAAAGGAAATATTACTTTTGAAAGAAGGTAACATTGCGTATGAGTGGGGAAGAGAAGAAGGATAACTCTAGTAGCAATCCATGGCTTTTAAAATTAACGGAGTATTTTACAAAAGCCAATGAATTTATTAGAAAATATTGGGATTATAAAGATGTCGATAAAAGAAATAGTGTGATTTATCCCTTTTTCTTTTATACAGGAACTTTGATTTATCTAGAAATCATGCTACACCTTTTACTTTATAGTAGTGTGGATAATAAAATAATCTATCCGATCTTATTTGCTTTGCCATTTGGATTACTTTTGGCGCTACTGACCGGATTTTTTAGTGCTACGGTAAATAAAAGGTTGATGTGGGTATTAACAGGAGCGGTCTGTTTAATCTTTGGTACCCAATTAATTTACTTTAATATTTTCAAAGTGTATTTTTCCTTTCAATCCATCGGTATGGCAGGGGATGCATTTTCAGAATTCGGTTCTGATGTTGTAACGGCGATTAAGAGCAATATCAGTGAATTGCTCCTGCTTTCTTTACCAATGCCGGTTCTTGCCTTATTATTGAGTAAGGGGTTAAATCATGGCAAGAGAGATCAAAAAGAGCAAGCGGTTATGGGAATTGGAATTATATTAATGCATTTACTGGTCCTACTTTTTCTTCCTTTCTTTGGCCGAGAAGATTACACTCCTTATGATTTGTATCATAATAATAGGGTGCATGATCTTGCTGGTAAGCAATTGGGAATTGCTACTATGACTCGTTTGGACATTGGGAGGTTAATTAATCCGGAAGAGGAGCTGGTACTGGCAGATTCTCCAGCAGTAGAATGGAGTAAGCCAACCGTAGTTCCAACACCGAAACAAAAATCAAAAGCAGTACAGAATTCAAGACCTAGCAATTCGAACGCCACACCGACGCCAAGCCCGCTACCAACACCAACACCAATCGATACATCACCAAATGTGATGGATATTGATTTTCAGGCTTTAGCGGAAAAGGAAAAGGATAGTACAATCCGGACGTTACATGAATATTTCGCATCGGTTACCCCGACAAATAAGAATAAATATACAGGTATGTTTGAGGGATATAATCTAATTATGATAACGGCAGAAGGGTTCTCCCCCTATGCTGTTCACAAAGACCTTACCCCTACTTTATATAAATTAACCCATGAAGGATTTGTCTTTAATAATTTTTACACAGCACTATGGCAAACCAGCACCAGTGATGGTGAATACGTTGCGATGACTGGTCTTATTCCAGTCGGTACAAGAAGTATGTACCGAACTAGAAATAACTATATGCCATTTGCGCTTGGACATCAATTTAATCGATTGGGTGTCGATAGTAAGGCTTATCATAACCACACCTATACCTATTATCAACGGAATGAAACCCATCCAAATCTCGGGTACATTTTTAAAGCAAAAGGGAATGGATTGGAATTACCATCCGATGTGTGGCCGGAATCAGATCTAGAAATGATTGAAGCTACGGTGGATGAATATATACAAGAAGAAAGATTTCATGTCTACTACCTAACAGTTAGTGGACATATGAATTATACATTTGTGGGTAATAGTATGTCTTTCAAGAATCGAAAACTAGTTGCTGATTTGCCTTATTCCTCTGATGCGAAAGCCTATATTGCCTGTCAGATAGAGCTGGATCTTGCCCTAAAGGAGTTACTTCAGAGATTAGAGGAGGCTGGGGTTGCAGATCGAACAGTTATAGCACTAAGTGCAGATCATTATCCCTATGGGTGGGAAAAAGAGAAACTAGATGAACTTGCTGGGCATGAAGTGGATCCTAACTTTGAAGTTTATAAAAACCATTTTATTCTGTGGAACGCCGGAATGAAAGAGAATATTATCGTAGATAAGCCATGCTCAAGTTTAGATATCTTACCGACATTATCGAACCTATTTGGTATTGAATATGATTCCCGACTCCTTATGGGGCAGGATATTTTCTCAGATGCATCACCTTTGGTAATTTTATCTGACCGAAGTTTTATAACAGATAAGGTGATGTATAATTCAGAGTCAGGAGAGGTTACGAACCTAACTGGCGAAGAAATTCCTAAGGGCTATATTAAATCAATCAATAGTATCATTAAGAATAAATTTTCGGTATCGCAAAGTATAGTGGAAGAGGATTATTACCGCCATGTATTCCAGAACGATATCCAATGATCAATGGTTTGAATGATGGAATTACCCATTGGACTTGTTTCTCATCCCGAGGAATTTTGAATTAATCAAAGTTCTTCGGGATTTTTGCTGTCGGTTGGGCAAAGGTCAGGATGTGACTTAATCAAAGCTTCTACGAAAGATGTTTATAGGAAGTGAAATAGGGATTATAATAAATATAGTAAGAAAGGTAGGTACATTATGATAATTACAGAGGAAACGTTTCAATCTATGGCAGCTTTGGCAAAGCTTACATTTAGTGAAAAGGAAAAAAAACAGCTTTTAAAAGAGTTAAATGATTTTGTTAATTATATAGAAACGATGAAAGGTTTAAATACCGATGGAGTGGCACCGATGGGCAACGTTCATGCGGTTGAGAACGTATTAAGGAAGGATGTAGTCCTGAATAAGAATGATAAAGAAGCACTTCTTAAGAATGCACCAGAGCAAAAGAATGGTTCCTTTATGGTACCAAAGACAGTAGATTAGGAGGACACCAATGATGGATATCACATCTTTGCCAGCCTTAGTGCTGGGAAATATGATAAAGAATAGAGAAATATCGGTAGTGGAAGCTACCAAAGCACAATTGGATGCGATTAAGCAAAGAGAGCCATTTTATCATAGCTATATTACTGTAATGGAAGAAGAGGCATTATCCCAAGCGACTAAAGTTCAGAAGCGAATTGATGCGGGAGAACTTAGAAAATCGGCCTTGGCGGGTGTACCTATGGCAGTAAAGGATAATATCTGTACTAAGGGAGTTAGAACAACTTGTGCTTCAAAAATGCTGCATAATTTTGAGCCAAGCTATGATGCCACTGTTATAGAAAGGTTAAAGCAGGCCGGGGTAATCATTTTAGGTAAGACAAATATGGATGAGTTTGCCATGGGTAGTACAACGGAGAAATCCGCCTTTGGAGCTTCTAAGAATCCTTGGAATATATCCCATGTTCCCGGAGGATCCAGTGGTGGTTCTGCCTCCGTGGTAGCAGGGGAGGAAGCTTTCTTTGCCTTAGGGACAGATACCGGTGGATCTATTCGACAGCCGGCAGGATATTGCGGGATAATTGGCTTAAAGCCGACCTACGGTACGGTTTCTCGCTATGGCTTGATTGCCTATGCTTCATCATTGGATCAAATTGGGCCTATGGGAAGAAATGTATCTGATTGTACAGCGGTATTGGAAGTGATCGCTGGTCATGATGAAAAGGATTCTACATCCATACATCGAAAGGAACTAGATTTTAGAAAGGCTCTTATTGATGATGTTAAAGGAATGCGTATTGGAGTACCAAAGGGGTACCTAGACGGGGAACTAGATGATGAAATTAAGGATAGACTTTATAGTGCAGTGAAAATATTCAGACAAAAAGGTGCCATTGTAGAAGAGTTCGACCTTGAAATGATAGATTATGCGGTACCTGCCTATTATGTTATAGCCTGCGCGGAAGCTAGTTCTAACCTATCAAGATTTGATGGTGTAAAATACGGCTACCGGACTCCAAATTATGAGAACCTTCAAGAGTTGTATGAGAAGAGCCGAAGTGAAGGGTTCGGAAGTGAGGTAAAGCGTAGAATAACGATGGGAACTCTAGTATTAAGCGAAAGCTATTATGATGCATATTATAGGAAAGCATTAAAAGTACGTTCCCTTATAAAACAAAATTTTAAGAA
>JGI24708J26588_10002154_pt1 | contig 15046 bp, 16 predicted proteins | sample BioPla1DNA2_FD_26588 | JGI IMG/M metagenome (IMG submission 26588) | reverse complement strand
CTGGATAAAGAATCACTGGAAAAGATATCGGAAAAAATCACGGAGCTGGGGGATAAGAAAAATAATATCACCCTGGAGGACTTACCCTATATAGTTTCTGAAGTGCTGGGTGACCGGATTCTGGAAGAGAAAGTAAAGCTGGATAATTATTATATAGCCAATGCCCATGGTTTGCGGCCAATGGCCAACCTCAGTATCTATATAGACGGGGAGAAATATGAGGCNTCGGCTACAGGTGGAGGGCAGTATGATGCCTTCATGAATGCCCTGGCTAAAATCTATAAAGATATCAAGAAGGAATTACCGGAACTTACCGATTATATAGTCACAATACCACCTGGCGGACAGACAAATGCCCTGGTGGAAACTGTTATTACCTGGAATTACCAGGGAGAGGAATTTAAGACAAAGGCCCTGGATCCAGATCAGACCACAGCAGCAATTATTGCTACAATGAAGATGTTAAATTATCTGGAGAATTATTTTGCCCATTAAGAAGAGGAAAGTACCTATCAGTCAAGAATAGTATTTAGTAGCAGCGATAAAGGAGGTATAAGTATGGCAATATTACAGGATAGAGGAGCCTGTCCCAATATCAATGTTAATAAAAAGGAATGTTCATGTTTTTCTACTAACTGTAGCCGGCATGGTTTCTGCTGTGCCTGTTTAGAATATCACAGGAAAAATGGTGGTTTGCCTGCTTGTTTAAAATAGTAAAATGAGGTATAATACAGATAATTATTGTATAATATAAAGTTAATTCTTTGAAAGCTGTAAAATAAAAAATATCGGTACAGTTGGCAATAGTAGCAAATAAAAAACAGCGAGCAGGGATGGTGAAAGCCTGTAAATTTGCGAAAAGGCACCAACATCAGGATGTACAGACAGGAAAGTGGCTGGCAATATGCCGGCAACTGGGGTGGAACCGTCCTGCAATGGACCCTCAGGTTATTAAACCTGAGGTTTTTTGATTTATATAGAAAAATATTTAGGAGGTAAGGAAGATGACAGCAAATCTAGCTGGGGAAGAATTAATGAATAAGATTGTTTCATTATGTAAGCGGAGGGGTTTTATTTATCAGAATTCAGAGATCTATGGAGGTATGGCCAATACCTGGGATTACGGTCCTATGGGTGTTGAATTAAAAATGAACATCAAGAATGCCTGGTGGAAGGACTTTGTCCGGGAGCGGGATAATGTGGTGGGCCTGGATTCTGCCATCATCATGCACCCCGATATCTGGAAGGCTTCCGGCCATCTGGACAGCTTCAATGATGCCCTGATTGACTGTAAGAGCTGTAAATCCCGTTTCAGGGCAGACCATATCATTGAAGATTCCATTGGAATGGATGTGGAAGGAAAAACACCGGCAGAAATGACGGAAATCATCCGTGAAAAGGAGATCCAGTGTCCTGTCTGTGGCAGCAAGGACTGGACCGATGCCCGTCTCTTTAACCTGATGTTTAAAACCTTCCAGGGAGTTGTGGAGGATTCCTCAAGTGTGGTCTATCTAAGGCCGGAAACAGCCCAGGGTATCTTCGTCAATTTTAAAAATGTGGTAGATACCATGAGGGTTAGCCTGCCTTTTGGAATCGGCCAGACCGGTAAGGCCTTCCGGAATGAGATTACCCCCGGTAATTTTATCTTCCGGACCAGGGAATTTGAACAGATGGAATTACAGTTTTTTGTAAAACCCGGGGAAGATGATGATTGGTTTGCCTACTGGAAGAAGTATGCCATGGACTGGCTGATTGGATTAGGTCTTTCACCGGAAAATCTGGACTATCATGATCATTCACCGGAAAAGCTGGCCCATTACTCCAAGGCAACCACTGATATTATCTATAAATTCCCCTTTGGCTGGGAGGAACTATGGGGAATAGCCAACAGGACAGATTTTGACCTGGGCACCCATATGAAACATTCAGGTAAAAAGATGACCTATTTTGATAATGAGAGCGGAGAACATATTATTCCTTATGTAGTGGAGCCATCTGTAGGTGTAGACAGACTCCTGCTGGCCTTTATTGTTGAAGCCTACACTGAGGATGAGGTTGATGGCTCTACCAGGGTCTACCTGGATTTCCATCCACAACTGGCTCCTGTAAAGGCAGCAGTTTTCCCACTGAGCAAGAAGGAACCCCTTGCCAGCATGGCCAGGGATATCTATGATAAGCTGAAGAAGGTCTTTAATGTTGAGTATGATGAAAGTGGCAGTATCGGAAGACGTTACCGCCGCCAGGATGAGATTGGTACACCTTACTGTATTACAGTGGATTTTGATTCAGTAGAGGATAAAAAGGTGACCATCAGGGACAGAAATACCCTGGAACAGGACAGGGTAGAGATTGACCGGGTCCTGGATTATCTCCTGGAAAGGATATAAAAAATACAACTAGATATATCGTAGCATAAGATGTAAATAAACGAAAATTAAGTTCAGGACATAACTCCCTGGATACTGAATGCCGGGGAGTTTTTTTATCTGCTTTATTAACAAAATTTAATTTTTCATACTAATAAAAAGGATGCAGGACATGGTATAATAAAAAAAAGAAGCCGAGAAAGGGGATGGGCAGAAGATGGAAAATTTCGTATTTCAGAATACCACTAAAATTATCTTCGGTAAAGGTACAGAAAATAATGTTGGAAATGAGGTCAAGAAGCTGGGGAAAAATATACTCCTGCACTATGGAGGAGGGAGTATTAAAGAGACCGGCTTATATAACAAAGTAGTCAACTCTCTCAAGGAAGCAGGCCTTAATTTCATCGAATTGGGCGGCGTTCAACCAAATCCCCGCTTAAGCCTGGTCTATGAGGGAATAGAACTCTGTCGGGAAAATGATATTGATTTTATACTGGCTGTCGGTGGTGGCAGTGTCATCGACTCTGCCAAGGCCATTGCTGCTGGAGTACCTTATCAGGGGGATGTCTGGGATTTTTATACCCACAGGGCTGTTGTGGAAGAGGCCCTGCCTATAGGTGTAGTCCTGACAATTGCTGCCGCAGGCAGTGAGTCGAGCCCTGGTTCTGTAATCACTAAAGAAGAGGGGAACCTTAAAAGAGACTGTCTCTCAGACCTCCTCAGGCCAAAGTTTGCCATCCTGAATCCTGAACTTACATATACCCTGCCGGCCTACCAGACTGCCTGTGGAGCAGCGGATATAATGGCCCATGTACTGGAGAGGTATTTCACCCATACTGAAGATGTAGATTTTACGGACAGGATGCTGGAGGCTGCCCTGAAGACAGTAATCAAACATACTCCCATTGCACTGGATGATCCGGAGAATTATGGGGCCAGGGCCCAGATCATGTGGGCCGGGACAGTAGCCCATGGAGATTTGCTGGGAACAGGCCGGGTACAGGACTGGGCCTCCCACAATATTGAGCATGAATTGAGCGGTTTCTATGATGTTGCCCATGGAGCCGGGCTGGCAGTGGTTTTCCCTGCCTGGATGAAATACGTGTATAAGGAAAATCTAGCCCGTTTTGCCCAATATGCAGTCAGGGTCTGGGATGTAGAGGCAGACTTTTTTGACCTGGAAGGACTGGCTCTGGAAGGAATCAGAAGGACTGAGGAATTCTTCAGTTCTATCGGGTTACCGGTAACCCTGGAAGAACTGGGTATTCCTGATGACAAACTGGAATTGATGGCTGAAATGTGTACTGAAAGGGGTCCTCTGGGTAATTTCAAGAAATTATATAAGGAAGATGTCATGAATATATTCAAACTGGCCATGTAAAAATATATTATGTAAAAATACATACACAGGGGATATGTGAGAATCATATCCCCTGTAAATGTATATATTAGAAGAAACCGTTCATGAAACCAATTATCAACAGAATGAGAATCAGGAATAGTATGAAGGCGAGGCTGTCATCATATCCTTCAAAATAGTTTCCCATAATTTCACCTCCTATTGAATCAATTGATACAGTTTAGCCTTTAATTATCCTTGATTAAAACCAGGTATTCCCAGGATTAACAGGATTAATATCAGGAAGATAATGGCACTGCCTCCACCGTAACCTTTGCTCATGCTGAATCCTCCTTTAACTTATTTGCTATATATTATGCAGGAGGATTTTTACTGGTGAATAATAAGGGTAGGAAAATAAGGAATAAAAAAGCCCTATTCATGATTATATGAATAGAGCTTTTAATATTTTTATTTTGTTATACTATATTTTAATTAATGTACCTCCACATCATTTGCCCCATAATCATGAAAAATAGAACTGATTTCCTCTATCTCTGCATCATCAGCATCCATCAGATCAACAGCTGCCAGTATCTTTCCACTCTTAACTTCATTTTCATAATAATCTCCCCGTTCCTGGGGGATGCCCATATCCACGAGACTGCCGGCAATCCCGCCAGCAGCTACACCCGTTAGGCCTGCAGCGATAGGGCCTGCAGCCAGAATCGGGCCGATTCCGGGGATGGTCAGGGCTCCCAAACTGGCAGCGATACCGGCCAGGCCGCCGATGGCACCACCTGTTGCTGCTCCATCAGCCAGATTCTGATCCATAAAGGAACCGCCTTCCCCCTCATCTCTGGCAACCAGAGATATTTCTTCTTCGCTAAATCCCAGGTCTTCTATCTCTCTAAGGGCACTTTCAGCACTTTCTTTATCATCAAAAACACCTATAATAGTAGACATCTAATACCCCCTTAATTGTTTAACTTCACTCTTAGATTTGCCGTTTCTGAAAAAAATAATACAGTTATTTTTTGACATTTAGTACAGGAAAATTATTAATCTTGACAGAGAGAGGAAAATATAATATTATTATGAATGTAGATTCATGCATTATTCAAGAGGTGGTATGGTGCCGAAAATTATTGATAATATAGAGCAAAAAATCTATGAAAATGCTCTGGCTTTGTTTGCTGCCAGGGGTTATAACCAGGTCAGCATGAAAGACGTGGCTGAAGCCAGCGGCATTGCAGTCGGTACATTATATAACTACTACTCCAACAAGATGGATCTTTTTTTAAATGTCTTTGAGGAACATATAAATCAGGTTTATACGAAATTAAGGGAAATTATTGAAAAAGATAAGGAACCGGTAGAATTCATAACAGTTCTCTATGATGAGTTTGTCAAAATTAGTGGTTTCAGTGAAGAACTGGTTAAAGGAAATATTTTACATGAAAATAATGATTTGATCAGTAAAATCAGGGACAAGCTGGTTGATAAAACCAGGAATCTTGTTGAGAAAATCAGAAAAAACCATGAAGAATTTAACCTGGATTTTTTCCGGGAAAATGAACAAAGAGTAATCCGCTTAATACTTCTGGCTGTTATAGATTTTGCCAGGGAATTTCCTGAAGAAAGGGAAGAAAACATTGCCTTTATAAAAAGCTTAATCAAAAAAATATAATATAAATCATGGCAAGTAAATACAGAAAGAAAGGAGGTAAAGACATGGAAAAGATCAAGATACTTGCTGATAGTACCTGTGATTTATCAGATGAATTGCTCAAGGAAAATGATATTTCCCTTATACCCTTTTATGTAACACTTGGAGAAGAAAGATATAAAGACAGGGAAACCTTACAAACCAGTGAACTGTACCAATATGTAGATGAACATGGGGAATTACCCAAGACCAGTGCACCTACTCCGGAAGACTACAGGAGATTCTTCCAGCAGTATGTGGATGAGGGTTACCAGATAATTTATATTTCTATTTCATCAGATTTTTCTTCTGGTTACCAGAATGCCTGTCTTGCGGCAAGGGAGTTTGCTGATGGCCAGGTAGATGTTGTGGATTCCCGGAACCTTTCTACGGGTATCGGTTTACTGGTCATGAAGGCAGTGGATCTGCTTAAAGCCGGCAAGGGCAAGGCAGAGATAGTAAACCATTTAAATGAAATCATTCCACTGGTAAGAACTGCTTTTATAATTGATAATATGGATTACTTACATAAGGGTGGACGCTGTACCAGTTTACAGAAGTTCCTTGGCAATATGCTCAAATTCAGGGTAGAGGTCAGGGTAGTGGATGGTAAAATGGATGCTGCCTCCAGAATCAGGGGGAGCAAAACCAATGCCTATGACAAACTAATCAGTAACCTGAAAGAAGACTTGCCTAATGTAGATAAGACCAGGATCTTTGTGACCCACTCTATGGAAGAAGAAGGAGCAGAATTCTTAAGGGAAGAACTTGCAAAAGTAAGTGTTTTTAATGAAATCCTGGAAACAAAGGCAGGCTGTGTAATATCTTCTCACTGTGGGCCGGGAACTATCGGTATTTTATATATTAAAGATGAGTAGAAAGTTAGCATTATAGCTTTGCAAAAAATCATCTTCAGTACAGGCTTCCGGCTCTTTGGCGGAAAGCTGACAAAAATGGTTCAGGAATAAGAAATAACCGCGGATTTCCGCGGTTTTAATATTCCTCAATATAATTAGCCTTTTGGCCGCCAGTTACGATCCCAATCCCGGTCCCGGCCGCAATCGCAGTCCCTATCCCATCTCCTTCTATCTCTATCCCAGTCTCTCCTGTCCCGGTCCCAATCCCAATTGCTTCCATCTTCATTCCAGTCCCAATCTCTATCTCTACCTCTATCTCTATCTCTATCTCTCGTGGGTATTGGGCCTCCTGTGGTATTTTCATAGGAATGCCTGTGATTTTCAACTACACTGGTTCTTCCTTCCATGCGGTGAACATGGCCGCCTCCGGTTGTCCTTATAGCCGGGCCGGTTCTACCTCTATAATAATGGCGGTGGCCATCATTTCTTGTTGTCCAGCCGCTGTATTCATGGTAATGACTTTCACCGGATGGTATGGCCGGGCCGGTAGTTCCATTGTAGTTATGAAGATGGTTAAAGTTTACACTGGTACTGCCACGATAGTCGTGTACATGGTCATGTACATGTGTAGAACTTTGACTATAATTTCCCATCTGATCAACTCCTTTTTAGACAATATTTTACATTATTTTACGCAGCAACCAGTAAAATTGTTAATCGATATTCAGGATAAAATACTTCCTGCTGTGGTAAAACTAAGATAAGAAAGCAAAAAAGGGAGTTGGCCATGAATTTATTAATCTTCCTCATTTTTGTACTCCTTTCAACAGAGGCTTTTGCCCATAAACCTCTTGATACCTCGGGCCCAGCTACCAGGAACTCTCCGATAGTGATAGAAAAGCACAGGATTTCCTGGGCTGCCTACAATAGTCTGAGGGATGAAAAAGATGTTGACTATTATAAGCTATCATCGGTTAAGAAAGGGGAAAGGATTTATGCCTCGATATATATCCCAAGAATTAAGAGATTGAAGGATTTTAATCCTGTATTGGGACTTATAGGGCCGGGCCTGGAAAGGGAACTGGATGGTTTAAATAGTGAGGTGGTAGAAGATATCCTGGAAATAGGGACTGGGGAAGGGGTAATTCTAAGAAAAAGCGAGAAAAAAGCCAGGAAGTTCTTTGAGCCCTTTACCCAGACAAACTACTGGGAAAAACAGCACTTAGAGCTTCTTGCTCCTTCTGACGGTGAATATTATCTGGTGGTTTTTGATCCTGCAGGCAAAGGGGATAAATATCTTTTATCAATTGGAGAAGAAGAGAGCTGGGGTATAAAAGAACTGGGGAAGTTTCCTGCTATCTGGTGGAAGGTGAGGATTTTTGTAGAAAAGAAAATCTCCACATTTATAATTGCCGGGCTTTTTCTCCTGGGATTTTTTTATTTGTTTTATTCTACTATAAAAAGATTCAGGTAAAAAAAGAGCCATTCACCCTGAATGGCTCTTTTAGCAAAAACCAGTATTTTAAATTTAATTATACTCATCAGGTATCAGGGCCTGGAGAAGTTCATCTCTCCATTGATTACGGATAGGATCATATACACCGAAGCCAGAATTAAATTCCCAGTACGCCCAGGGGATATTGCGTTTTTCTGCTTCCCGGGCCACAAAGCTGGTCCATCTAATCCTGGACTCCATATCTGCTCTTTCATAGGCGCCAAATTCCCCCAGATACAGGAGGCGCTTGTTTTCCTGGGCCCATTTTACAGCTCTATCCAGTTCAAGTTCAATCATCCTTTTTTCCCTGAATGATCCGGTCCAGGTTCTGCCTAGCCAGGCATTGGCTCCTTCAGCCCAGTTTGCTCCCTGATGGGTAAATTCAAAAGGATTATAATAATGGAAGGTAACGATAATATTTTTATCGTCTTCCGGAAGTTTAAGCTCCCTTAAACCATCTATATTGTTCCAGTAGGCTCCTCCTACTACCAGGATTCTGTCTGGATTTGTTTCCCGGATTATTTCAATTGCCTCCATAAGATATTGATTCCACAGGGAGGCAGTAAGTTTGTTCTGTGGTTCATTTAAAATTTCAAAATAAATGGTTTCAGGATAATCCTGATAACGTTCTGCTATCTGCTTCCAGATGGCCAAAAATCTATCTTTATGATTTACAGGATCGGTCATTATTTCTTCATAATGATGCACATTTATAATGGTTATTAATCCATATTTTTCTGCCTGTTCTATTACCTCGTCGATTCTCTGGAAAAAGATTTCCTTTATCTTATAGGGAGGAGCCTCCTCAGTGTAATCTGACCATCTGATAGGGATCCTGACATGATCAAAGCCGGCTTCCTTTACCAGTTTTAAGTATTCTTCCTTCAGTACAGTTCCCCAGCTGCCTTCCCTATTGGGGGATTCCAGCATATTCCCCATATTTATGCCCCTATAAATTTTGACTTCAGTTGAAAAATCATCTAATTCAAAAGATGCAGCTTCAGTTTTATGAGCTGAAAATACAAGACTTAATAATAAAAGTAAACCTGTAATCCTGATCATATTTTACCATCTCCTTTAACAGCTTTTTATATATAATTCTTGATACTGGAAAAATATCCTTTGAAGTATGTAATATAAAAGCTGTAAGATATATGATCAGATACAGGTTTACTATAAATACAGGCTAGCAATCAAATATTATTTATTTAGTTTTTTATTCTCCGTCATCACCAATTGCATCTACAGGGCAGGATTCCAATGCTGATATACTGGCTTGTCTCTCATCATCGTTTTCCGGCTGCTTGTAGACAAAAGCATGGTCACCATCATCACTCATCTTGAAGTTATCCGGGGCTTCGGCCTCGCAGACACCACAGGCAATACAGGAATCATCCACATAGAATGGTCCAGGTACGTTATCCTCAAATTTGTTTTCGGGATTTGCCATTGCTTAATTTCCCCCTTTATAAATTTATATATTTTTCTTTAAATTTATTATAACCTAATATCTTTTTAATTACTATATCTCATGACTAAAAAATGAAAAAATTTCTTTAAAATATCTGTATATCTGTCTTAAGGGAGGTTTATTATAGTAAAAATGGATAAAGGATTTGCAGTCCTCTGCCTTTTTTGGAATAAATCTTAGTTAAGTTTTATGAGGAGACTATAGATAAATCTCAGGTAAAAAGCGGTTTTTATAATACTTGAGTGAAATAGATAAAAAAGAAAATGCCGTCAAATATTGAAATGACGGCATTTTATGATTTAGTTCAATTTAATTGGTGCTGAAGGGGGGAGTCGAACCCCCATGGGCTTTTGCCCACATGACCCTGAATCATGCGCGTCTGCCTATTCCGCCACTTCAGCATAAGATTATAAAATCTGGTGTCAAAATAAAGAATTAAAAGAGCCCTGTTTTTACAAGGCTCTTAAACTGTTGATATTGCTTGGTGCCGAAGGCGGGGCTCGAACCCGCACGGTCTATGTGACCACTAGTCCCTCAAACTAGCGCGTCTGCCAGTTCCGCCACCTCGGCATAACCTTGGCTCGATATATAATATAACACATCCCTTTGCTTCTGTCAACAGAAATTTTACTAAAAATCACAGGCTAATGAAGGAATTTTGTCATGAAGAGAGAATTATCAATGTAGGAAATAGCAATTTGAGAACAATATAAGGAAATAATGGCAAATAAATAAATTATGAAAGGGGTTGCTTTTGATGGAAAAGGCAAAAATGAAAAAAATATACATAGCTATTGGGGTAGCTATTCTATTACTGGCCATAGGATTTTATCTTTATTATTTTTATCCACAGGTGATTCCAGGCCTGGCCAGCACTTCTTTAAAGCAGGATGTATATATTCTTATAGTTGGCCTTGATGATAGAGAGAGTGTAGTAGAAGGTGAGGTATCAGCAGATGCCCTGGTACTGGCACAATTATTTGTAGATAACAAGGAAATAAAAATCAGCAATATTTTAATTGAGGAGACACCAACCTTTGGAGAAAAGATTGACGAAGAGAATATAACAGCTTTTCTTGATGATATTGGAGAACTGGCTTCTGTAGAACTGAACTATTACTTTACCATCAGTTATCAAGGTTTTATAGATCTGATTGATAAACTGGGCGGAATCACCATTACCAGAGAAGAAGAATTAAATGTTCCTGATCTGGATTTAGCCTTAACTCAGGGTAATAATAGCCTTTCTGGTGAGGAAGCATTAAATTATGCCCGTTTCTTTGATTATACAAAAGATGAGCAGGACAGGGCAAAGAGGCAACAGGAGATTATCAGTGCCATAATTGATAAGTCACTGCAGGAGGCTACCTTGATAAATGTGCCGCAGATGTTCAATACTGCCATTGCTACCTATAATTCGATACAGACCAACCTGGAATATTCTTTAGTTGTAGACCTGATTGAATTCCTGATGAAGAACAGGGAAATCAGCATCAACTATGGTCTTATCACAGAATAAAATAGAGCACTTTATATAGAAAAAGAGAGAATTAGAAAGAATTGAGGATGTTTTCACTAATAATCTTTAATAATAGAGGTTTAATATCATTGACTTAGTGAGCTTTTTTGTATATACTTATCATTGCTGGCAGCACTTCAGAGTTGCCGAAAGGGCGAATAGCTCAGTTGGGAGAGCACCTGCCTTACAAGCAGGGGGCCACAGGTTCAAGTCCTGTTTCGCCCACCATTTAATAACTAGTTGTATTAGGGGGCGTAGCGTAGTGGTTTAACGCGCCAGCCTGTCACGCTGGAGATCGTGGGTTCAAATCCCATCGCCCTCGCCAGCGGTGAGATAGCTCAGATGGTAGAGCAGTGGACTGAAAATCCACGTGTCGGCAGTTCGATTCTGCCTCTCACCACCACTAAGCGGGAATAGCTCAGCTGGTAGAGCATCACGTTGCCAACGTGAGGGTCGCGAGTTCGAGTCTCGTTTCCCGCTCCAATTTTCCGCAAACAATTCCTGATCTGAGGATCAGGAATATTTTTTTATAGAAACTTAAACTTTCCCGCTGTCTGAAGGAGAATATAAAAACCTCTTGACACCGGGAAGCCATAATGCTATAATACTAATTGCCATTAAAAATAATAATCCTGTGGCGGCATAGCCAAGTGGTAAGGCAGAGGACTGCAAATCCTTTATTCCCCGGTTCGAATCCGGGTGCCGCCTCCAAATAATATGAATTAAATGACAGCCTGTAAAGGCTGTTTTTTTATTTTATTAAATAATAAGTTTATAAACAGGAAAGAGCCATTATAAATATAAAGATAATTAGCGGAATTTGAAGGATTTTGTTAAGATGGCTCGAAGGAATATATTATTATAGGTATAATTTCCCATTATATTAATTCATATTGGAAAAGGGGGCACAGGATTTGCTGAGTAAGGATGAACAACAATTAATGGATGAATTCTCTGAACTTATAGGAGAGGTAGGTGTGGCAGTTATTGACCGTTCCTTAAGGTCCTGCATCGAAGAAGCTGCATTACCATAATGAGATTAAAGAAATATTGAAAATACAATTGGAGAATCAGGGTAATCATATAAAATTTTTATTGAGAAAAAATAAAGATGAGGTGGAACACCTATATTATTTGGTTGAAGAAAAGATATACAAGGCTGATAAAAACAACTCTAAACATTTTACTATATCAGTATTAATTAACTGTATCCTGATTGTTTTATTTATCNTATATTTTCTTACAATTTGACATCTGATAAGTGGTGATTAGAATGGAACTATATGCTGTTGACAGGAAGGCAGAGGAANTGTTTGCCGTATTATTTAATAAAATCTTAATCCGCAAGGCTGATAGTGAAAGATTGCACTTAAAGAAAAAAATAACAGAAATAAGCCAGGAAATATTAAAACTAATGACTGATATAAGGCCCAATAAGGAGGCAGTCTTATTACAACCCGTTGTCGATGAGGTGATCGCTAAATGCTACCAGTTAAATACCCTGGCCGAAGAACTAATGGAGCCCTTCCTTTTATTTATAGTGGGCATGGGGAAATATGGGAAATCAACACTGGTTAATGCACTGATAGGTAAGGAAGTAGCCGATATAGATGTTCTGCCCAAGACCTGGAAGATTGATATCTTTGAAGCGCAGAGTGAAAATGATGGTAATGAGGTCAGACTCCGTTTTGTTGACGGTGAGGTAAAAAATATACAAGGGCCGAGGCGGTCAATTATATTGAAAATGAAGAGAAAAAAAGAGAAGAATCCGAAATAGAGATACAGGATAAGTTATATACACTGGGAAAAAATCTAAAATCTATAGAGGCTAAAGAAGAACTTAGGGAAAAGCTGTATAAAAGCATCTTATACCGTTCTCCCATTACTGAAGCCCACTGGCCCTGTGAGGTAGATACCCTTTCTTTCCTGAATAAATTCAGGATTGTTGATACACCAGGCTTATGGCAGGAAGTTGATGGTGAAAAAACCAATGAGGATTTAAGGGATTACTATCATAAGGCTGACGGAGTCCTCTGGCTGTTGGATGCGAATGTCATTGCTTCCCGGGAAGCGAAGAAAATGATAGAAGAACTGGATGAACACATGCAAATGGTCGGCGGGAAGGTGGATAATGTTATAGCTGTTTTAAATAGGATAGACCTGGTAAGACGCGGGAATGAAGATGATGTGGAACGGGTTATCAAGAAAGCCAGGGAAATTTATAGTGATACCTTTATAGATATAGTCCCCATTTCTGCTAAAGATGCTATGGATGGTCTAAAAAATAAAGATTTGGATAGATATAGAGATAGCGGTCTCCCCAGGCTGCGTGAATCTATTGATAGAAACTTCTCCAGGCGGGCTTCGAAGATTAAGTGCAATAGCAAATTGAATGGGTTAAAGGGTTATTTGAATGATATTAACCAGATTATTCTTCCATATCACAAAAGATTGTTAAAGGATAATTCCAGAAGGAAGCAATTGCTCAGATATAAAGATTATGAACTGGAAAAACTACGCAGAGATATAAAGGACATGCTTGGCAGAATACTGGATGATTACAGGAATATGGTCTTCTCCAATATAGAATCAAAGACGGAAGAACTCTTTAATTTTGATGAGGAGAATAAGGCTGAAGCTGAGAACTTTATTAAAAACCAGATATTCTGTGTAGATGTACTGAATAAAAGGCTTAATAAATTCCAGGAAAATTATAAAAAAAGATGGAAATAGTAGCAAAGAAGCTTATAAATGACTCCCATTTTAAGGAATTTAAATATATTGATGACAAGGCTTTAGTATTACTAAAGGATGTATATTACAGCCAGAACATGGAATTTCAGTTGATCTCTGATGAATTTTCAAATTATTCTTTTTTTGGTAGTGCCCTATCTATTGCTGCGGGTGCCCTTTTCCTGGGCCCGGTGGGGATTATCCTCGGTATATTGGCAAACAGCCTGGGCCTGGTTAGATTTGCAGTTACTAAAATAAAATTGCCCGGGTTAAAAAATAAATTGAAGGAGGAGCTGCAGAAAATTACCTCTGATATAGAAAAAAAGTTAACAAAGGATTAGGGGATGATATCAGGCGTATAGAGAAAAAAGTAGACAAGACCAGGGAGCTGAGTTTTGCATCACTCCACGGTTCTTCAAATAAGGTTAATGATGTATTTAAAGCCTTTATTAGGATATCTGATCTGAGTAAGGAAGAACTTGAATACAGGGCAAATGTCATAAAACTATTAAAAGGAGAGGATATGTGATGCTGCAGGAAATGATTGATAACTTTCAAAAATATGTGGATGATTCACCCTTAAATGATCTTATATGGCTGGATGATGATGGGGAAAGAATTAAATTAAGTGAATCTATTGACAATTATAGAAGGGAATTGAATATTCTAAAAAACAAACTGGGCCAGGCTATGAATGTGGTAGTCATGGGAGAAGTAAAAGCAGGTAAATCCACCTTACTGAATGCCATTGTGGGTAAGAAAATAGCTCCAACTGACGTTCTGGAGGCGACTGCAGCTATATCTGAACTGTATTATTCTGAAGAGGAAAGGCGGAAATATATAGAGAGGGCAAGTTGGTTAAGTCATCAACAATTGAAGATATATACAATGAATTACTTGAACATCAGGGAGATCTGGATTACTTTTCCGGAGACATGATGGTTTCAATAGGTTATCCTATGGAATCCCTGAAAGAATTTCATCTGGTAGATACGCCTGGATTATCAACCATAACAGATGCCAATTTAGAAAAGACCAGAAAATTTATACAGGAGTCAGATGTGGTTTTATGGATATTTAACGCCAATCATATTGGCCAAAGTGATGTTAATGAAGAACTTGCTAATGTTGCCAGGATGGGTAAGCCGATAATTGGTATTATAAACAGGATTGATGAAATTGATGGGTCCCCCATGAGGGTAAGAGAATATGTACATAGGACTTTAGGTATTTATTTACAACAAGTATTCACTACCAGTGGCCTGGATGCATTTGAAGCGAGGATTAATAATGATGAAGTAGAGTTTTATAATAGTGGTTTAGGTGAGGTACTTGATTATTTGCGTAATGAAATAGAAAGCAATTCAGAGGAAATACATATGGAAAGTATTGAATCCTCAGTAAAGGCTGTTATAAGGCATTACGTAAAATCACATGAGATTTATGAGAATAAAATAAATTTTATTAGCCAGAAACTAAAGGAATATAGTCAGGAATTGGAATATAAGAGAAACTATATAGATGATAAGTTGGAGATGTTTATCCTTGATAGTTTTGA
>JGI24708J26588_10002146_pt1 | contig 15084 bp, 16 predicted proteins | sample BioPla1DNA2_FD_26588 | JGI IMG/M metagenome (IMG submission 26588) | reverse complement strand
CCGCCATGTACCCTCGCTATTACAAAGGAGTTCATGGGTTTGAGTATCGGATATCAGATGTGAGGAACTAAAAGGACCGCGCTAGCGGTTTTTCTTATTTTTTCGATTTCCTTGCATTATTTTCATAAGCAGTGCTATAATATATTGGTCAAGGACATATTTAGGTTTCAAATTTAATTTTGAACCCTTCCTGCTCCCCATGAGGGAGCCATTAGTCCATAGGAGGAGGTGTTTTCGTGAGAAAATACGAAGTCATGTTCATTGTTAAGCCGGCTGAAGAGGAGGCAATAAATGCGGTAATTTCCAAATTTGAAAACCTCATTCAAAATAACGGCGGCAACATTGAGAAGATTGATCGCTGGGGCAAAAAACGCCTGGCATATGAAATCGAAGACTTCGCTGAAGGTTTCTACACGATCTTCTATTTTACCGGCGAGCCTGCAGTAGTTGCTGAGCTTGACCGTGTAATGAAGATTACTGATGAAATTCTAAAGCATATGATTATTAAAGAAGACGAATAGAGGCCAGGGGGGATTTACCATGAATAAGGTTATATTGGTCGGTCGTCTCGCCCAAGATCCGGAAGTCCGGTATACACAAAGCGGTAAGGCGGTTGCCTCATTTAGTCTTGCTGTCAATCGGTTTATCGGCGGTCAAGGGCAAAAAGAGGCTACTGATTTTATTCCCATAGTTGCATGGGAGAAGCTGGCCGAAATTTGTGGCAATAATCTTACCAAAGGACGTCGTATACTTGTTGAAGGCCGACTCCAGATTCGCACCTATGATGCGAATGATGGTCAAAAGCGCCGTGTTGCTGAGGTAATAGCTCAAAACATTGAGTTTTTAGAAAGCAAACAAAGTACCGGCGGTGGAAATATCAGCGGCAGCGGGCCAGCTGATAAGAATCCCTTTGGCGGAGAGGTCTTCCCTGAAGAAGAGATTCCATTTTAAAGGGAGGTAACTATCGGTGAGACGTGAAAGAGGCAGAAAGCCTAAGAAAAAAGTCTGCAGTTTCTGCGTTGATAAAGTAGATGGCATTGACTATAAAGACGTGCCTAAGTTGCGCCGTTACACAACGGAGCGCGGTAAGATTTTACCACGCCGTATTTCGGGCAACTGCGCTAAACATCAGCGTCAGTTAACACTGGCTGTTAAACGTGCACGCATGATCGCGTTGCTGCCGTTTACTGCAGAATAAAATACATTTTTACAATTAGAAGGTCAAGGGTGCCAATCGCATTCTTGACCTTTAATGTTTTGGCTATTTATTATTGCAAAGGGAATAGTTGGGTAATGGGATGGTCAGCCTATTGGAAAAGGGGATTTTTAAAGGCTAGGCAGGAAACCGCGGTCTTTTTTGCGAATTATAATGAAATAGGTAAAGGGGGAGTAGCGATTGTTTTCTCATGAATCGGATATTTTGCGCAAACTGCGATTGCTCGAATCGCTAAAAGCGGAATTAGTGACAAACGTCGGCCAACTTTACCAAGCCATTGCTAGAAACGGAGGGCAATCTATCACCGAAGGGCTGGCTTCAGTCATCTTGTCTTGCTATATACTTGCAAGAAGGCTAGGGATTGATTTTGCCGCGCTCGATGAAACTGTCTCAGCCAAAATTAGCCAGAATATAAAACGAGAACATGAAGCAGAAGAACTATTTGGAGATTTTAGCGAATATCAAAGATACTTACGCAAAAGAGGTGGCTAAATGCAACAAACAAGAGTTAGACCAATGGTTGAAGGCGGCGTATTGTCCGCTATAGCAATAATTTTTGCTATCATCAGTGCCTATTTACCGGTGGTAGGACCGTTTGTAAATCTTATCTGGCCGGTTCCGATTATTTTGCTAGGGGTTCGTCACGGCTATAAATGGAGTATCTTGGCTACCGCGGTAGCAGGATTGCTTATTGCCATGCTTATGCACCCTCTCCATGCCGTAAGCGTTGTGGTCGGATTTGGCCTAATTGGTATTGTGCTAGGCTATGCAATCCGGGCTGAGTACAGTCCAATGAAAGCAGTAGCGTGGGGCACAGCTGCCTCTGTTATTTCTAAAGTGGCTGCGCTAGCAATCAGCGCTGCTGTGCTCGGTATGAATCCATTGGCAATGCAGACAGACTTTCTGGGCAAAGCGGTAGAGCAGGCTGTTGAATTATACCGCGGGTTTGGTATGACTGAAGAAAATATTGCTCAGATTGCCAACAATATGACAGGCTTAATTGACCTGCTCAAAGTTATCCTGCCTGCTGGTTTCATACTTGCCGCTGTTGTTGATACTTACCTTAATTTTATGATTGCTAGAATTGTGCTTAAAAAACTGGGACATCATGTCGAAGATTTTCCGCCTTTCAAATTATGGAGCTTGCCCCGGTTTGTCGGTTATTTCTTTGTATTGTCGCTGGTCGGTATGTACTGGGGTAAATCCCGTGAGTTAGTTATGCTCTACAATATTTCTGCTAATATCCAGGTATTGACAAGTATGTTTTTATTTGTGCAAGGTCTGGCTCTATTTTACTACATTGCCGATAAATACAATTTGTCAAGGCTGACTCGGGGTATTATACTGGTTCTAATATTAACTAACGGTTTTTTATCACAAGGGTTAGTTTTTGCCGGTGGTATCGATATGGCAGTCGACTACCGCGGCCTTCGAAGATCTGATTAAAACACAAGGCCAACGCCTCTATGGGAGGATTTGTTTATGCCACAAGGTCCATCTTTTTGGTTTGATACGCGAATCTATCTATTGGTAGCGTCTGCGCTGCTGATGGTTATAATTTTCTATAATAAATATGTGGCCGTATTGGGAGCCATTCTAATAATTGCCCTGTACTTGTATGGTCGGGAAAGGCACAGAGAGCAGCAGAAGGCGCTTAATGATTTTCTCGATACAATGGTTCACAATGTCGAAGAGATTACAACATATGCCCTCAAAAAATTACCCATGGCTATGGTAATAATTGATAATGACGGCAAACTCAAGTGGTGTAATTCAAGGTTGTTTGATTGGGCCCCCGAGGATCTGAAAGCCGGTGATTCTCTGCTTAAAGTTTGGCCCAATCTACCACTGGAAGAGATTTGGGATCAGTCGGGCAGTTTGATTTTCCAAGCCGATGATAAGTATTATCAGGTTATCCACAAGCCGCTTGAAAATGCGCGTGCCGGCAATCTGCTGGCACTTTACATTACAGACGTTACGGCTTGCCAGCAGGCTTGTGCAGAATGCCGCGCTGCAATGCCGGTTACTGCCTATATTCAGATTGATAACTATGACGACGTGCTTCAGGGACTTACCGACAATCAGCGGTCTGACGTTATGCTTGAAGTTAATAAGCTTTTAGCTGCTTGGATAAAAGATCTCGACGGGTTTATTAAAAAGTATGCTGAGGATATGTATGTAGCTGTATTTTCCCGACAGGCCCTTGACAGACTACTCAAGGATAAGTTTGAAGTTCTTGATAGAATCAGAGAGATTAAAAGTGGTAATAAGATTCCGGTTACCATCAGCATGGGAGTTGTAGCTGATGAGAACGGCTTTGGCGCTATGGCTGAACAGGCGCAGGCCGGTCTTGACCTCGCACTTGGCCGGGGGGGTGACCAGGCTGCCGTTCATATTAACGGGAAAATTCAGTTCTATGGCGGTAAAGCCACAGTTGTTGAAAAGAATACAAGGGTTAAGGCCCGTATTGTTGCTCATGCTATTCGGGAAAGCATTGAAAACTCTAGCTTAGTACTCATAATGGGACATGTCAATGAAGACTTTGACAGTCTAGGTGCTGCCATAGGGGTCGCTAAGATGGCCCGCCATATGAAAAAGCAGGCCTATGTTGTTGTTAGTAAGCCGAGTACGACAGTAAGTAAACTAACTGACGTGTTTGTCGATTACGAAGAATATAAGGATTTGTTTATTGACCCGGAAACAGCGCACGGACTGATAACTCATGATTTACTTGTATTCTTGGTTGATGCTCATCGTCCGGAGCTGGCTGCCGATCGAGGGTTGTTAAATGTAGCCGAGCGGGTAATTGTGATTGATCATCATCGCCGAAGTGAAGGGTTTGTCGATAATCCATTACTAGTATATCTTGAACCATCTGCCTCATCAGCCAGTGAACTGGTAACTGAATTGCTGATGTATTTCGATGATCAGTTGGAATTAACCCGGTTGGACGCGACAGCGCTTTATGCTGGCATTGTCGTTGATACCAAAAATTTTGCGGTTCAGGCCGGTGTCCGAACTTTTGACGCTGCTTCCTACCTGCGGCGAGCTGGTGCAGACCCTACCTTGGTCCGCCATTTATTCCGGATTGATTTTGCTACAATGAAAGCAAGGGCCGAAATAATCAGCCGAACCGAAGTACTTCCGGGCGGGGTTGTAATATCCCTATGTCCGGAAAATGTAACAAATGGCCAACTTGTAGCGGCGCAGACCGCTGATTCGCTGCTGCACCTCGAAGGGATTCGGATGAGTATCGTGCTGTTTTCAATACCCGAGGGTGTAGGCATCAGCGCTAGGTCGCAAGGTGATATAAATGTCCAGGTACTTATGGAGGAACTGGGCGGCGGCGGTCATCAGACGGTGGCAGGTGCTCAGCTTAAGCAAGTCACCCTTGAAGAAGCCAAACAGCGAGTAATTGAGCTCGTTGCCAATTATATACGGGAGAGTGAGCAGAATGAAAGTAATCCTGCAGCAAGAAGTTAAGAAATTAGGCAAAAAAGGGGCAATTATCGAAGTTTCTGAAGGATATGCCCGCAATTATCTATTGCCACAAAAATTAGCTATTCCAGCTACAAATAGCAACGTAAATACTGTTAAATTGCAGAAAGAGGCTGAGGCCCGCAAGCATCAGCGTATATTGGATGAGGCTAAGGTTTTGGCGGCCCAGCTAGCCAAAGTTGAGCTAACCATTAAGGTTAAAATGGGGGAAGGCGGCAGGCTTTTCGGCTCGGTTACAGCTAAAGACATTGCCGATGCCCTGTTAGCTGCCCATAAACTTGAATTAGACAAACGCAAAATTGAGCTTAAAGAAAGCATTAAAGCGCTTGGCACCTACCCTATAACCATCAAAATTCACCCCGAAGTCAGTGCCCAGATTCAGGTTCACATCATTGCAAATTAGAAAGAGGAAGTACTAATGAAATTTTTCGACAAGTTTCTCCCTAGCAAGCCTCCTAAGGCTGTAAAGGCTGTAAAGGCTGTTGAAGACGACCAACTCAAACGGCAAGTTGCTGCCTTATATGGACTGTATTCCGGTATGATCAGTTCGGAGAAACTGGTACTCAAGGCGGGGAAACTCGACGCGCTTCAGCTTATGAAATCCGAAAGTTTGCCTGAACGGGTGCTGGCGCTGCAAAAGTTGGTATTTGAAGATCCGACAGTCGATAAACGCCCGACCATGGAAGAAATTCCCGCAATTTTGGCTGATATTGAAGACGAAATTGCCGATTTGATGGCTCGCCGGGTGGTTGAGGACAAAATCGAAAAAAAAATCAACGAAAAGATGGAAGAACGCCATCAGGAATATATCAAAGAAATCAAAATGCAGGTGCTTAAGGAAGAACATAATGTTGAGAACCCGCAGACGTTAAAGAAATATGCCATGCTTGAGGTACTCGAGGGTAAGAGCCTAACCAAGTCTGCTATGGAATTGGTAAGGCCGAACACCCTAGAGGAAATAGTGGGCCAGGAGCGGGCTGTAGAAGCTCTTCGAGCCAAGTTGGCGTCGCCCTATCCTCAGCATTTGATTCTATACGGACCGCCTGGGGTTGGTAAAACAACTGCCGCGCGGCTTGTGCTTGAAGCAGCAAAAAAACTCAAGTTTACGCCATTTGCCCAAGACGCGCCATTTATCGAAGTAGACGGTACGACACTGCGTTGGGATCCACGTGATATGACTAACCCGCTGTTAGGTTCGGTGCACGATCCGATATATCAAGGCGCCCGCCGTGATTTAGCTGATACTGGGGTTCCTGAACCTAAGCCCGGTTTGGCGACCGATGCGCATGGCGGTATCTTGTTCATTGACGAAATTGGCGAGATGGATGCCATGTTGCAGAACAAGCTGCTCAAGGTGCTGGAAGATAAACGCGTCAAATTTGACTCAGCTTACTATGATCCGAGTGATCCTAATGTCCCCAAGTATATCAAGAAACTATTTGAAGACGGCGCACCGGCTGACTTTATTCTCATCGGGGCCACAACCCGAGATGCCCAGGATATCAATCCGGCGATTCGGTCCCGCTGCGCTGAAATATACTTTGAACCCCTGACCCCTAAACATATTGAGGCAATAGTTTTCAATGCCGCGGCTAAGCTTAATGTCGGCCTCGACCCTGATGTGCCGAAGCTCATCAGTGAGTATACTATCGAAGGACGTAAAGCCATAAATATTTTAACCGATGCTTACGGCTTGGCCATTTACCGATTAGGTGAAGCTGAAGGCAATGTTACTATCTCGACTGACGACGTATACCGGGTCGTACAAGTAAGCCGGCTGTCACCCTATGTTACCCGGAAGGCTGCTGCAGAAGCCGAAGTCGGCAAAGTATTCGGCCTTGGCGTTGCAGGTTATCTAGGCTCAGTTATCGAAATTGAAGCTGTCGCTTTCCCGGCTGCAGAAAATGGAAAAGGACGCATTCGTTTCAACGACACAGCCGGCAGTATGGCTAAGGACTCAGTATTTAATGCCGCGGCTGTTGTCCGGAAGATTACTGAGAAAGACCTTTCTAACTATGATTTGCATATTAACATCATCGGTGGCGGACGAATTGATGGGCCATCAGCCGGTACGGCCATCATGACGGCCATTATATCGGCCATTACTGGTCAGCCAGTCCGCCAGGATGTGGCGGTAACCGGCGAAGTTTCAATTCAGGGTAAGGTTAAGGCCGTCGGCGGCGTTTTTGAGAAAGCGTACGGCGCTAAACAGGCCGGTATTACCACCATTATTATTCCAAAAGAGAACCAGAAAGATATACCGGCGGGGCACCTTGGCCTGGATATCCGTCCGGTTGAGGATGTTGAAGCGGCGCTGGCCGTTCTGCTGGTAAACGATAATCAAGCTACAGCATAACCAATTTGTGTATTTTATTCTTAACGGTGAAATTAGGTCTGTCTCTTGTGATAGTACCTGATTTCACCGTCTAAGTATGGCCCAATTGGGGCCGAGGAGGTAAGTGTTTTGTTAGATAGAGTACCACCGCAGAGTGTGGAGGCTGAACAGGCTGTCCTTGGCGCCATGCTGATTGAGCGCGAAGCCATCTCTAAGGTAACTGAATTTTTACGTCCGGAAGATTTCTACCGGGAGGCGCACCGGCTTATATATAATGCAGCGCTTGAGCTGTTCAATAAAAATGATGCCGTTGATATGGTAACAGTTACGGAGTTTCTGCGCAAAGACGATAAACTGGAAAGCGCAGGCGGCATAGCCTACATAACCTCATTAGCTAATAGTGTTCCTACCGCTGCCAATGTTCTATACCACGCACGGATCGTTGAAGAGAAATCGTTGCTCCGCCAGCTGATTAATGCTGCCACCAACATCGCCGGATTAGGCTATGAAGCCAGTGACGAAGTTGCCAGCATCTTGGATTCAGCCGAAAAAATGATTTTGGATGTATCGGGCCGCAAGGTTGGAAAAGAATTTACCCCAATCAAAAGTATAATTTTCGACGCTTTTGACAGAATCCAGGGTCTGTATGAATCAAAAGGCGGCATTACCGGTTTGGCCTCTGGGTTTAAAGATTTTGACCGTTTAACCTCAGGGCTGCAGCCGTCCGACCTGATCTTAATTGCTGCCCGGCCAAGTATGGGTAAAACCGCCTTTGTGCTCAACATTGCCTCACATGTGGCCATTCGCGAGAAAAAGACGGTTGCATTCTTTAGTTTAGAAATGTCTAAGGAGCAACTAGTGCAGCGGATGCTCTGCGCTGAAGCCCCGATTGACTCTCAGCGGCTGAGAGTCGGTGATTTGGAGGGCAAGGACTGGCAAAAGCTTGTCAATGCCGCGGACAGGCTGTCATCGGCCGGGATTTTCATTGATGATACCCCGGGGATCACCGTTCTTGAAATGCGGGCCAAAGCGCGCCGCCTTAAAATTGAACATGATCTGCAGCTTATCATAATTGACTATTTGCAGCTGATGCAAGGTTCGGGCAAAAATAAGGGCAGTGAAAACCGTCAGCAGGAAATATCGGAAATCTCGCGTTCGCTTAAAGGTTTGGCCAGGGAACTAGGTGTTCCGGTTATAGCTCTCTCGCAGCTTAGCCGGAGTGTAGAATCCCGCCAGGTCAAAAAGCCGATGCTCAGTGACCTTAGAGAATCTGGTTCTCTCGAACAAGACGCCGACATTGTTGCCTTCCTTTATCGAGAAGACTATTACAATCCTGATACCGACAGGAAGAATATTACCGAAGTTATCATCGCCAAACACCGTAACGGTCCTGTCGATACCGTGCAATTATTCTTCCATAAACAGTTCACTAAGTTCGCTGATTTATCGCGAATGGATGCGTAGTAGTGTTGTAGATCTAGCCATAATGTGAAATTCTGAATTATTAAGCATAAGAAAGGGATGGGCCGCAAATATTTTGGACCATCCCTTTTAAAATTTTTAAGGATTAAATTTCTAACCCTTGTTTCCTTCGTTGCTTGACTTTAAAATCTATACCTTAATTGTTGCATTTTAAGATTTTATAAGGTTCAACAACTCTGCACCTTGAATATTATTCTTGTACCATTTGATTAGTATCGTATTACCCTTTGATATTTCCGTTACTTTATTGATCCATTCAACTTCACCTTGAGCTTTGTTTTTTAGCAAAGGACTTTGAGTATTCGTTAGATATAGGCTTGAATTAACAACCCACCACTTGGAATGTATATTGGCCCGCTTTAAATCTTCTGCCAATCTAGCTGCTTCATGTACTGGTGTCGCTTCCGGAAGGGTTATGATGACAACCTCTGTTTCTGCCGCATTTCGTAATCTAGGTAATAGTTTTTTTACGCTTTCCGGTATATCGCCCTGGCTTTTTTGGATTTCTTTGTGATAACTTTGGGTAGCGTCCAAGAGCAGGAGAGTGTGACCAGTTGGTGCAGTATCAATAACTACAACTTGATCATTGGTTGCCTGATCAACTATTTGCGCGAAAGCTCTAAAAACGGCTATCTCCTGCGTACAGGGCGAGCGCAAATCTTCTTCAATATATGCTAAATCTGCATCGCCCATTGACTCTCTGGCTTTAGAAAGTACCTCTTCCTTATACTTTTCTAACTCGGCTTTTTCATCAATATGACTTATAGATAAATTATCGCATTCACTAATTAAAAAATTCAGGTGGTGTGCAGGATCAGTTGTAGTAAGGTGAACATTTACACCTTTCCCAACTAACCCTAAGGCAATGGCTGCAGCGAGTGTAGTTTTACCAACGCCGCCTTTGCCCATGGTAAATATAACCTTTTTATGGCTTTTATGAAGCTCATCAATTAGTACATCTAAAGAGAATACTTTATTTAACTTAACCGCCGGCAGCTCTGGCGCTAGGAAGTTATTAGTTAGCATTCTGCGTATATTTTTTATTCCATAGACGTTATACGCTCGCAGAGGGATATAGTAGATCGGAATATTTACCAGTGAAACTGGCATATTGTCAAGTGCCTGCTGTTGCTTATTGTAAAGCGCTAAAGCTGTCTCATCATCTGGCTTATCAATTTCAAGCACGCCATTAATAATTAGCATTTGGTTATTAACCCCAAGGTCGCCAAGTTCTTCTGAAGCTCGCTTAGCCTCAAGGAGTGGCGTGTTTTCAGGGCGTGCAACAAGTACAACCGTTGTCATACTTTTATTAGACAAGGTTTCGACAGCGGTCTTATACATTTGTTTGTTGCTTTCTAATCCGGATAATTGCCCTAAGCAGGACGCTCCATGAGTATTTTCACTTATAAAGTTACTCCAAGCAGAAGGAAGCTGGAGCATTCTCAAAGTATGCCCAGTTGGAGCGGTGTCAAATATGACATGGTCATAGTTGCCTTTAATGTTTTCGTCAGTAAGAAACTGAGAAAACTCATTGAATGCAGCAATTTCTACGGTACAGGAACCGGATAGCTGTTCCTCCATACTTGCAATGGCCGAGTTAGGCAGGATGCCTTTATATGGACCAATCACTTTTTCCTTATATTCATGAGCTGCTTCAATCGGGTCAAGATTGACGACTGTAAGATTTGGTGCTTCCGGTATTACCGTACCTTTATTATCAAGGCTAATACCAAAAACATCTTGCAGGTTAGAAGCTGGGTCGGTACTAACCAGCATGACACGTTTCCCACTATCAGCTAAATTTACAGCTGTTGCACACGCAGCAGAAGTTTTACCGACGCCCCCCTTGCCGGTGAAAAAGAAATACTTAGTCAGCTTTAATTGAGAAGGACTAAATAACTTCATAACAGCTTCCTCCATTAACAATAACAGTTTGATCCACAGCAGCCGCCTTTTTTAGGTTTGCTCATCACTGTAATCCCAGTCCAATCGGAAAACTCTTTGTTAGTGGGATAAGTTTTCGTTTTAACAACCTCACCGTCACATAAGGTTATTGGCAGTATTTCAGGACCGTACTGTTTTAAATAATTGCTTATTAAAGGATTCTCAATGAAAGCTTGAGGTTGGCCAGATAGATTAAATCGTTCAATATCTACGCCTTTTCGTTTTAGATTCTCAATAACAGTAGCTACGCGTAAGAGTTCTTTGTCAACGCTTGCGCCACAAACTCCGGTTGCACAGCACATAGCTGGATCGTAAATAACTATTTTTTTCATGATCTCACTCTCCATAATTAATTTTTAGCACTGGATGTTTTTCAGTTTGCTTGTATCAAATGAAAATTTATTACTGGCTTGTTCTAACAAGGCATCTAGAAAAGGATATTCACTATAAACCTTAGATGGGATGTCGTAGTATACCCATTGAGCGGTTTTTTGTGCTTCAATAAGCCCGACAAGCCTAAGTTTAAGCAGGTGCTTCGAAGTGGCGGATTGTGAAATTGACAAAACCTGCTCAATTTCACATACACATTTTTTGCCGCTTCGCAGATAGCACATTATAGCTAATCTATTGTAATCTGCAAGAGCCTTTAAAACGTCGATGTAATCCATAAGTCACCCACTTAGTATATTCTTATATTCCCATTTAGGAATATATATTCATTATATTCGTCAGTATTTAATTTTGCAACGAATCATAACGAGGGTATGCAAAAAATATTTTTTTATATAAGCATTTGCGAATGGTATCGTGGTATCGCAGTATCGGGGGTCATGGTATCGAGGGTCAGACTTGACTTATCCTCTAAAAATTGACTTATTGTAGGCATTGTCAAATAAGTCAAAAAGCAAATAGTCAAGCCTGACCCTAAACTTTCTATTTAGTCCCCATCAAAAGATGGGGTTTTTCAATTCTAGCGTCCTTTAATTAACGCTAATAATAAGATAATGCTAGTTTTTCCCTTTTGACGAGAACGTATGTTTGTTATAAAATAAATACAAGCGAACATATGTTTTTATTGAGGTGATGATAATGCTCACTCCGCGACAAGAGCAAATTTTAAATTTCATTAAGTCATATCCGCATCAATACCCGCCATCAATACGAGAGATAGGCGCGGGTGTTGGCCTAAGTAGTCCTGCAACGGTACATAGTTACTTAAATGACTTAGAGCAAATGGGGTTTATTGAACGTAAACACAACTCTTCTCGGTGCATTACCGTCAAGGCGCAGGCGGTATAATGTCACGGACAATACTGCACGTCGATTTAAACAACTTTTACGCTAGTGTGGAATGTCTCTATAATCCGTCAATTAGAGACAATGCTGTAGCAGTAGTCGGTGATGCTGAAGCTCGTCATGGAATTGTACTTGCTAAAAATGGGATAGCTAAAAAGTTGGGAGTAAAAACCGGTGATGCGATTTGGGAAGCAAAACAAAAGTGCCGTGACCTTGTTACAGTCTCAGCAGATTTTAGAAAATATCTTAGGTTTTCCAAGCTAGCTAAGGCAGTTTATGCTGACTATACAAATCAAATAGAACCATTCGGGGTAGACGAGTGTTGGCTTGATGTAACAGGCTCAACTCACTTATTTGGAAGTGGTAAGGAGATTGCCGATGAAATACGCGCAAGGTTTAAAGAACAATTAGGGCTAACTGCCTCTGTTGGCGTATCCTTCAATAAAATTTTCGCTAAGCTAGGCAGCGACATTAAAAAGCCAGATGCTACAACGGTAATCAGTGAAGAAAATTTTCGGGAAATTGTTTGGCCGCTACCAGTAGGAGAATTATTGTATGTCGGGCGTTCAACACGAAATAAGCTCAATAACCGGTCAATATACACAATCGGTGATTTGGCTAATCGTGATATCGAAAAATTAAAGCTACTGCTTGGCGTATGGGGAGAGACCCTTTGGTACTTCTCTAATGGATTAGACGGAGCCCCGGTAAGGCAGATCGGCGAAGAAAGCTTAATCAAGTCTATCGGAAACAGCACTACGACTGCGCGGGATTTAGTTAATCCTCAAGATGTCAAACTGATAATATACGTTCTTGCAGAAAGCGTGGCGGCTCGTTTACGTAAGCATGGGCTTAGATGTAGAACGGTATCAATCAGCGTCAGAGATAAAGACTTATATTCCTTTGAGAGACAAAGTAAGCTAAAACAGCCAACATTTATTTCTGAGGAGATTGCAGGTAAGGCAATGGATATTTTTAATGCTAGTTATAATTGGGATAAACCGATACGAAGTGTTGGAGTAAGGGGAATGGACTTGGTGACTGCAGACGGAAACATACAATTAGATCTATTTGACGGTGACAATATATTAGGTGAAACTTTAGAACGAACAATAGATAGCTTGCGTAAACGATTTGGACACTATAGTATTCAACGCTGTGCTATGTTATTAGATAGACACTTAACCGGATTTAACCCCAAAGATGACCATACAATACACCCTGTTTCCTATTTTAAATAAATAGGAGGAAATATACGTGGGAAAAGCGTACGTACAAATTATTGCAAAACACGATTTAAATGGTTACACGCAGCCATTAGTTCTCATATGGGACGATGGTCGGCGGTTTAGTATAGACCGCGTACTTGATGTCAGGATGATGGCCTCTTTAAAAGCAGGCGGGCAAGGCATACGATATAGCTGCCGAATTTGTGGCAAACAGGTTAATCTGTTTTGTGACGAAGGTAAATGGTTTATTGAGACTGGCAACTAACTTTTGTCGGTCATCTCATCTTGACAGGGTTATTATTGAATGCTATAATTTTAGTATAAAAATGAAATTATGGAAATTTTATAAATATGACAGAAGTCATATTTATAACTTGAAGCAATAAAACAACAGACAACATCATCGATGCTAAATATGGTATGAAGCCATGGGGACTAACTTGCCCAAGGTTTTTTACCATTTTTTTTTGCGGAAAACTTTATCTGATGACCGAAAAAGTTGGATAAGTTCGGCTAAGCTTTATTTAAGGAAATGTGTTTAATACTGCGGCGTTTGGAAGATGCCCTTAATGACGGAGGTAAATGTGAAGAACCAAAAAATTTTAGCGTTATGCTTAATAGTTATTTGCTTATTTACCGTAGTCGGGTGTGGTAAAAACGCAGATAAAAACACTGATACAGCAGCAAACGACAGTGTTATTATCGCCATAGATCCCGAATCAGAACCCGCAGCGGGCTTTGACCCGATTATGGGCTGGGCTGCTGGCGAACATACCCATGATCCTTTGATTCAAAGTACCTTGCTAATTACAAAAGATGACATTACAATCGGGTATGACCTGGCAAAAGAGTATACGATTTCGCCGGATGGCCTCACCTGGACTTTTAAAATTCGTTCTGATGTAAAATTTACGGATGGTGTGCCGCTTACGGCCAAAGACGTGGCTTTTACCTATAATAATGCCATGAAGCAGCCTACCGAGACAGATTTGTCGATGCTAAAATATGTTGAAGCCATTGATGATACAACTGTTGTCTTTCATTTTAATACCCCTTACTCGGCATTTGCCTATACGGCAGCCGTTGTGGGCATTGTTCCCGAACATGCTTATAATGCTGCGACCTATGGCCAAAATCCGATTGGCTCCGGTCGCTACATATTAAAACAATGGGATAAAGGCCAGCAAGTAATTTTGGAAGCTAATCCAAATTACTATGGCGAGAAACCGAAAATGAAGAAAGTTACAATTGTATTTATGTCTGAAGATGCTTCCTACGCGGCAGCTAAAGGCGGGCAAGTAGATGTGGCATATACAGCTCCGTCTTACACTGTTAGTCCGGTTAAAGGTTATAATATTCTTTCGTTTAATACAGTCGATATTCGCGGTCTTAACCTCCCGGTTGTCCCGGCAGGGCATAAGACACCTGCCAAGAAAAATGGAGAAACCTATCCTGCAGGCAATGATGTAACTTCCAATTTAGCTATTCGCCAGGCAATTGCCTGTGCTATTGACCGTGAGGCTATCGTGAAGAATGTTCTCTACGGCTACGGTTCGGTGGCTTATAGCGACAGCGTAAATGAACCTTGGGAAAATGAGGCCATGAAAGTAGCGTATGATCCAGCCAAAGCTAAGGCAATTTTAGAAGCAGACGGCTGGCAATTAAACGCAGATGGGATTTATGAAAAAAACGGTTTAAACGCCGAGTTTGATTTGCTCTATATTTCATCAAACTCAGTTCGGACTGGAATCGCTATGGCTGTAAAAGAGATGTTGCAACAAGTAGGAATAAAGGTCAATCCGATAGGCTCAAGCTGGGATAAAATCGCAACTTTATGTTATGAGACCCCCCATGTTTTTGGGGCCGGATTACATTCGCCGACCGTTGTTAGAAGTCACTATTATACAGGTAAAAACTATGCTTCGTACTCCAATCCCACTGTAGATAATTACATTGACCAAGCGTTAGCTGCTACTTCGTTAGAGGCATCTTATCAATCTTGGAAAAAAGCACAATGGGACGGAACTACCGGGGTTACTCCGCAAGCCGATTCTCCTTGGGTGTGGCTGGTAGAACTCAAGCAC
>JGI24708J26588_10002144_pt1 | contig 15091 bp, 12 predicted proteins | sample BioPla1DNA2_FD_26588 | JGI IMG/M metagenome (IMG submission 26588) | reverse complement strand
AAGCAGCTGCGCTGTGGCTGAGCGTTTAAATATATTTCTAATTTTATACAGTAACTCTGGAACTACAATGGAGAGGTTTACACAAAATTCTTGACACTACCATGAACACAAGAGTTAATCACTATTTTTATTCAAAAAAGAAGGTTGAATATTATATTTTTTTATAAACTCTTCATGTTTTGTTCCAAGGTTATTATATAAATAGTAATAAATATCTCTATATCTATCTAGGACTGCAAGATATCTTAGCCAAGTTTCGGCTACCGAATAATCATTTCTAGCAGATACTACAATACTACAAAACATGTTTTCATAATCTTTATGGCTTATTTCCTTATTATTTTGTTGGATTTCTATCCTTATTTTATCCAAGTAATTAAATAGTTCGTGACATTGTTGCTTTGTAATCTCAAATTCAACATTTAAATCTTCAATACTTTTGAAACTATCCATAATAACTTATCTCCCAACTTACTTGCACATTAAAAATTTTTAACTTTAATAATTGGATTATTACTAATATCACTATGAAAATGGCAATATTATAAAAGGAGAGTGAATATTCACTCTCCCAAATGTGTTTTATGTCGTTGACGAATTATTTTAATCCGTAGAAAGCAACATTTTCATACTTCCAACCAGCTTTGATTAATGTATCGCGTTCGCTAGCTAGAGTAGTGTAGTGGTGAGAACCAGCACCTTTAGCGTTTGGATTGAATAGACGATATACTTCAACTCCACGGTTGTTGTCAGAGTAGAATGCTACGCCTTCTTTCTTCCATCCAGCTGCAGCTACATCATTGTATTCTGATTCGCTAATTGTGTAGAAGTGTTCACCTGAGTTAGGGTTGTATAGACGATATACTGGAGCACCTTTAGATGCAGCTTTCCAAGCATTACCTTCACCATGCCATCCTAATCCAACAAGTTTGTCATATTCTGCTTTATCAGCAGTGTATAAGTGTTCACCTGAATTAGGGTTGTATGCACGATATAATTGTACAACTTCAGCAGGTTGAGCAGCATGTAATTGATCTAATACTTTATTAACATCAGCAACGCTAGTAGCTTTGTTAACAGAGTTTAGTAAGCTGTCTTTAGTTGTTTGTGATACATAATCAGCTTTTTCAATTTCTTGACGAGCTTTTTCTTTTGCATCACGTAATGCTAATAAGTTGTCAATCTTAGATGCATATGTTGTGTAATTTGATTGAACACGTAAACCATCTAAACGAGATTTAGCTGTTTCATAGAATCCAGCATAATCAATGCATCTAATTCTTTCATAACTAATTTATCGTTTTGTGCATCAGCTTGTTCAATAGCAGCTTTAAATGCAGCTTTCTTATCAGCTAATGTCTTAGCAGCAGCAACTGCTTCTTTCAAACCTTTTGTTTGGTTTTCATTTAAGTAAGTATCACTAGCTAATTGAATTTCATCCTTAGCAGCAGCTTCAAATTTATCTAAATCATCAATTTGATTTAAGTTTGTTAAACTTGCATCTTTCAAGATGTTGTGTACTGCTGGAATAGATTGTGCATTTAAGATATCACGCACATAATCAGCTTGTTGTGTAGCAGTTAAATATTCTTTTTCACGGATTGCATTAATTGCATTTGTTTTCGCAGCTTCTAATTTATCATGTGCTTCTTTCGCAGCAGCTGAAGCTTCAGTGAATGCTTGACGAACTTTATTTAAAGCTGCTGTATGTGTTGCAGCATTTGCATTTGCAACTAAGTCAGCTTTTTGTGCAGATGTCAAGTATTTGTCAGCATTAATTTCTTTAACTAATTGAGCTTTTGCATCAGCAAGTTCTTTGGCAACTCTACGTGCTTCTTCATTTTTATCATTCAACTTGTTAGCAGAATCAAAAGCAGTTTGAACTGCAGAGCGATCTTTTGCAGCATCTACATCTTTAACTGCAGTTGCTTTTTCAGATTCTGAAAGCGCAGGTAATGCGTTGATAGCTTCTTTGGCGATGCTCTTGATTTCATCTAATGATTTGTGAGGATCGTTAACACCAGCAGCGTAGTTAGCTTTAACTGCTAAATCAACTTGATGTTGGATATCTCCATATGGATCCTTAGAAGTGTGATCAACTGCACGAATTGCATCTACATATTGATCAGTTGCTGATAAGTATTTCAATGATTTAACCGTATCGACAGCTTTTTCAGCAGCTATAGAAATTTCTGCATCTTTGTCAGCATTCTTAGCAGCAGTTAAAGCATCTTCAACTTCTGTTGCTTTTGATGCATTTTCAACATTTAATAAGAATGTTGATTTTTGATCTTCTGATAAATATTTCAAGCCTTTAATTGTATTTGTTGCTTGATCTTTTGCATCAACCAAACGTTGACGATTTGCTTTTTGTGCTTGTTGGAATAAACTGATTACTTCGTCAACTGATTCAGCAGTTTTAACTGCAAATTGATAGTTACCTACTTCTAAAGCAGTTAAGTTACCAGTTGTTTGATCATTCTTAAGTGCTTCTAATTTAGAAGTTACTGTAGATTTTGCAGTTTTTAAGTCTAAACCTTTAAGAGATTTAACTTCTTTAAAGTCTAAATATTCATTATAAGCTGTAACAACATCTTTTGCATTTGTTGAATTTGTAATTTTAGTGATGTATGAATCACGTTCTGCAGCAGTCAACTCTGTATCAACGTTAATTACATTACGATAACCTGATTTGAAAACTTCTAATGAATCAGCAGCAATTGCAGCATTTACATCATTTACTAATGAATTTAATTTAGCAACATCTTTACTTGCATTAGCAGAATCGATTTTTGTAACTAAAGCATTTTTATGTTCAACAGAAATTGCTTTGTCAGCTTTAAGTTGGTCTGCAGATGGTTTAGTTAAGTCAGTTACTACAACAACTCCCTTAAATAATGCCATAACTTTATCGTACGCAGCTTTAACTTGTGCTTCTTTATTAGCATTGTCAGCAGTAATTGCATCAGATAATGTAGATTCTAAGCGATCTTTCCAGTTTGTTGAAGGATCTTTAGTATAGTCAGCATCAATAACAGCTACTTGTGCAGCAAATTTATTTTTTTCAGTTGCAGATAAGTATGTTAATTTATTGATTTGGCTTAATACGTCAGCTTTTTTAGCTGCGTAATCAGTATTTACTTTAACAGCTTGTTTAGCATCTGGTAATACCTTGGCTAATTCAGCTTTTTGTGCTTCTAAAACTTTATCAAATGCTGGACGAGCTACAGTAGCGTAGTTATCTTCAGCAGCAACAAAGTTTTCAGAATCACCAGCAGTAACTACTAAATGATTTGATTCGTCAGTAGATTTAAATGCGTTAAAAGCATCGTTAACTTTTGTCTTAGCAGAATTTGCACGTTCAACGTATGGATCCACGTCAATTGCTTTGTATGTTGTAGATGCATTGTTGTTTAATTCATCTGTAACTTTTTTGACTTCTGCAGCAAAATCATTGTTAACTTTTTTAACAACTTCAGTGTAAGCAGCTTTAACTTGATCTAAAGCAGCTTGAACTGTTGAAGCTTTTGCAACTGCTTCTAAAAATGCAGTTTTACGTTCAGCAGTTAAACCTTCTAAACCTTTAATTTTAGTTGTTGCATCTGCACGAGCATCCAATACATCTTTAGTAACTGTAGTTTCAGCTGCATTAACCACATTAGATAATGCGATTGGAGCTGGAGCAACTGCACCTAATAAAGTTAATAGGACAACCGGTGCAACAACCCAGTTCTTTTTAGATTTGTACATTTTGTAGATACGCTTTGTAGAATTGTCTACTGGAGAAAGGTTGTCTTTTACCAGTTTTTACTTCAGTTTAAAGCAAACCTGTAATCGATTGAAATAGCATTTAGCGCTGTTTCATATATATCTTAATAGTTTTGTTTTGAGAGATAATTATTGTCATTTATTTTGCAAAATTNATTAAAAGATTAGTTGCATAGGAGGATACCTTCAGTTAAGCTTAAGAGGTAAACAATGGAAGTGAGGAGAAGCGTTTGAAGTTAAGAAGAATATTAGCGGCAGTTGCAGTTAGTTTAGGGATGTTTTGCGTTAAAAGTCAGTCAGTATCTGCTGAAATGATGTATCGTTTGTATAATCCACATACGAGTGAGCATTTTTTTACGGTGAATCGGATTGAAAAGTCGCTTTTAACAGTGGCTGGTTGGAAGTATGAAGGGGTTTCGTGGAAAACGAGTAGTGAGGGTAATCCCATCTATCGGGTGTATCATCCTCAGTCTGGGGAACACCTATACACCGTTAATGGTAATGAGAAAAATTTGCTAGTTGCTCAGGGTTGGCGTGATGAGGGGATTTTTGGCAAATCGGGTAGCAAAGAAAAGTCGGCGCCGATATATCGGTTGTACAATCCGAATGCCCCTCAAGTTTCTTCGCATCACTATACGATGAGCGGTGGAGAACGTCAATATCTAATTAAAAAAGGCTGGCGCGATGAAGGAATTGCCTTTTATCAGGAGGCTTTTTCTCAGTCGTTTGATCAAGGCTTACCGCAGCCATTGATTATCGATATTTCTGGGTATCAAGATCCAAAATTGATTAATTATGATGCTTTAGCAAATTCAATTGATGCGGCGATTATTCGTGTACAACATGGTTCAATTAAGCAAAATTTTGAGAATGAAGCACAATTCAATACAGGCGAGGATAAATATTATCAAACACATATTGCCGAGTTACGTAAGCGAGGGGTGCCGATTGCGGTGTATGCTTTTGTTGAAGCGGCAAATTTAGCGGAAATGAAGGCAGAAGCAACGACCTTTTATCAACTTGCCAAAGATTACCACCCAAGTTTTTGGTGGGGTGATTTTGAGAAAATGACGATGAAGGATATGCGGACGGGCGCAGAAGTCTTTCGTAGTCAGTTAAAATCATTAGGAGCGAAAAAGGTGGGTGCCTATATTGGCCATCATGTGTATCGTCAAATGAATATTGATACTTCACGATTTGATGCGGTGTGGATTCCTTATTACAACTGGAATAATGGGTTAGTGTCTGGTTATCCGACAGTGACTAATAACTATACCATTCATCAATTCACATCAAATGGACATTTACCAGGTTATCCAAAAGAGTTGGATTTGGATCGTTTAGCTAATCCAAATGATTTTAGAAGATTATTTTTATCATAATGGAGGGAAATATGAAGTTTAAAAAATTATTATTAGGATTTATTACAATCATTGGTATGGGCGCTTTTTCTCATCAGGTATCGGCTGCAGAGGGGCAAGCGATGTATCGGTTATATAATGCGAATAATGGTGAGCATTTCTATACAGGAAATCGTGTGGAGAAAAATATATTGATGGATCAGGGGTGGCGTTATGAAGGGCGTGCCTGGAAAGCAGCAGCAAGTGGGCAGCCTATCTATCGTTTATATAATAAAAATTCTGGCGAGCATCACTATACGACAAGTGCAGTTGAGAAGAATTGGTTGGTTACCAAGGGTTGGGCTTATGAGATGATTGCTAGTTACTCGATGGCTAAAGATGAAGGAGCTCCAGTTTATCGCTTATTTAATCCAAATGAACGCCGCGCGGGAAGTCATCATTATACACTCAATACTTATGAGCGTGATATGTTGCTTAAAGCGGGTTGGCGTGATGAAGGGGTGGCTTTCTACCAAAAAGCAATTATTATCCCACAACCGTTAATTTTAGATATTTCTGGTTGGCAAGTTCCAAATAAAATCAACTATGATGAGTTAGCAAATGAGGTAGATGGTGTCATTATTCGGGTACAACACGGGACAGAAAAGCAGGGGATTGAAAACTATGCGCAATATTTATCTGGTGAGGATACGGCTTATAAAACACATATTACGGAATTTAAAAAACGTGGGGTACCTGTAGCTGTTTATGCTTTTGTGATGGCAGATAGTGTGGAAGAAATGAAACGTGAAGCGACTTTATTTTATGAGCGGGCGAAAGATTTCCATCCAGTATTTTGGTGGGGAGATTTTGAGCGTAATACGATGACGGAAGGGACGATGCGTGAAGGTGCTGAAGCCTTTAGAAGTCAGTTAAAAGCTCTTGGTGCCAAAAAAGTTGGTGCGTATATTGCCAATCATTTGTATGAACAATTTAATTTAGATGTAGATCAATTTGATGCGATTTGGATGCCAACGTATGGTATTTATAATAACGGCCTGTTTGATCCAAATGAAGAGAAAAGCTATCCTTCTGCAACTAAAAACTACGATATGCATCAATATACATCAAGAGGAGAATTGGCTGGTTATACTGGTAATTTAGATTTGAGTCGTTTATCAGGTCGTAGCAGTTTTGATTATCTTTTTGGTGGTAAGTAATACTCTATTATTACGGAATGAAGGAAGTGTATGCGATGAAAAAGTGGCGAATTTATCTTTTAGGTGCATTGTTTATAATTTTAGGGATGTCATTCACGCAAAAGATCGTTGCGGATGAAACAATTGTTGCGATGTATCGAATGTATAATCAGAATACTGGCGAACACTTCTATACGAAAAATCCATATGAACGTGCGCAATTGGCAGAAATCGGCTGGAAGTACGAAGGAATCGGTTGGTATGCTCCTAGCAATAGTCAATCACCAGTTTATCGCTTATATAGCCCAGAGTCAGGAGACCATCATTATACGATGAATAATGGTGAACGAAAATATTTGATAAATCTTGGTTGGCGCGATGAGGGAATCGGTTGGTATTCAGCTACTGCAAAACAAGTACCTATGTATCGTAGCTATAATCCCAATGCACAAGCGGGATCCCATCATTATACAGCCAATCAAAATGAGCAAGCCAATCTTCTCAAAAACGGTTGGCGCGATGAAGGAATTGGTTGGTATGCCGTCAAGAATGGTTACGCCTCAACTATTCCTGCGCTTCAATATCCACATCCTTTGAAATTTCAATTTGATGGTGAGAAGATTGCGAAACACGTCTTCGAACTAGTCAATGCGTTACGTCAATACAATCATCTTGAACCACTAGTATGGAATAAGGAGGCAAAAAAAGTCTCAGATTTCAGAGTTTGGGAGACCATGTTACTATTTGACCACACTCGTCCAGATGGTAGAAAATGGGATAGTGTTGCCGATGATTTACATTTGAAGTTGCCAGATTATAATGGAGAAAATATTGCCGCAACGGGTCTTCATCATCAGTCCAATGAGGAATTAGCGGATGAATTTTTTGACATGTGGTTGCATTCAGTGGGCCATTTTCTAAATATGGTCAAACCGGATTATCGCGAATTTGCGACGAGCTATGCCTATGCGAACGGCTGGGTTTATGGCGTGCAAAATTTCTATTAAAAAAACTTTTGAGGGTGGAAATTTTTCTGCTCTCTTTTTTTATATTTCGTGTTATAACAAGCTTATCAAATGTAAGGAAGTGTTTGATATGAAGAAATGGGTAAAGAGTGTTTCAATTATTTTGGTAGCGTTTGCGATGGTTGCTTTAACTTAAGAAGTTCAAGCAGCTGATGGAGTAGGGATGTATCGCCTATATAATCCAAATAGCAGCGAACATTTTTATACAAGTAATGTTGCTGAGCGGAATCATCTGGTACAAGTAGGTTGGAAATATGAGCAAGGCGCATGGCTGGCACCTAGTACAGGGGATCCGGTTTATCGTTTGTATAATCCAAATTCTGGTGACCATCACTATACAATGGATGCTGATGAAAAAGATGCCTTGGTGAAGTTGGGTTGGCGGTATGAAAATATAGGTTGGCGGTCGGGTGGTTCGTTACCAGTTTATCGCTTGTATAACCCAAATGCGAAAAAAGCAGGGGCACATCACTATACATTAAGTAAACCAGAAGCTGATCAATTAGTGCGTGCTGGTTGGCGATATGAAAAAATTAGATGGTATGCCCAAGGAAACTTTGCGCCAAATGATTATGTTCCAATCCAAAGTAATGTTCCTCCGCGTAAAGTTGATGAGAATATCACGACTGCAGGTGGTGGGGAAGGAAATAATCCAGGTTCATTCAGATATCTTTATTCGAACAAAGGATTTGATACAGGAGTCGACCTAAACCAAACACCTTTACTTGAATTTTCTGCAGATATGAATATGAATGGCTCTCGTGGCAAGGGAGATTTCTATGGCATGCAATTCATCATTGCGGGTAATGGTAGTGCTGCCGGACAAATTGGATTAGATATTGGGTTTCAAGAAGGAACCTCAGCGGACTTTGCACAAAATCGAATAGCAGTAAAAACAGTGAATTTCCCAGCTGGTGCCGGAAATCATGGCGAACAATTTTATAGTGTAAATACGCAAGCTTCTATGAACAATACGGCTCATATTACTGTGCAATATTTCAAAGGGACTAACGGCGAATTTGTCGTTACAAAATTAAATCAGCAAATTGTCGGTATTTACAAGACAAAATTAACCACGCCAAATCAATATATCTTACATGCTCAAATTGAAGATTGGAGAGGAAAACCTGCAACGCTAGCTTTATCCAATATCCAAGTGAAAAAATATGGTACAGACGTGACTTCAGCAGGTGCGGTAAATCTGCATATTGCTAATAAAGAGAATACAGCAGGCAACCACTTCAATCTTCAAGCTAATAGCGATCATTGGTTAGTTCACGGGGCATATTAAGCATTTTTTAGAATATCCAAATCCTACGTCATTGTTTGGTTTGGATATTCTTTTCATTTTTTTGTACAGAATGAAGAAAAAGTATTTGCCAAGTCCTATCTGAATAGTGTATACTAACAAAGGTGTGGCAATCACACTCAACATACATTCTTATTGGATTGTTGGTAGGTGCTAGTAATAGTTTGCCAGCAAGGTTAAAGATAAGAAGAAGAAATAAAAACCAAATTGGAGGAATTTTAACATGGCAGTTATCTCAATGAAACAATTGCTAGAAGCCGGCGTACACTTTGGTCACCAAACACGTCGCTGGAACCCAAAAATGAAGAAATACATCTTCACAGAAAGAAATGGTATCTACATCATCGACTTACAAAAAACAGTTAAGTTAGTAGATGCAGCTTACGAATACATGAAAGAAGTCGCTGAAGATGGCGGTATCGCATTATTCGTTGGTACTAAAAAACAAGCTCAAGAAGCAATCAAAGACGAAGCTATCCGCGCTGGTCAATACTATGTAAACCATCGTTGGTTAGGTGGTACTTTAACTAACTGGGNTACTATCCAAAAACGTATNGGTCGCTTAAAAGCTATCAANGAAATGGAAGAAAACGGAACTTTCGATGTACTTCCTAAGAAAGAAGTTGCTGGCTTAAACAAAGAACGTGAACGCTTAGAAAAATTCTTAGGCGGTATTGCAGAAATGCCACGTATTCCTGATGTAATGTACATCGTTGACCCTCGTAAAGAACGTATCGCTGTTCAAGAAGCTCGTAAATTAAATATCCCAATCGTTGCTATGGTTGATACTAACTGTGATCCAGATGAAATCGACGTAGTTATCCCATCAAACGACGATGCAATTCGTGCGGTTAAATTAATTACAGCTAAAATGGCAGATGCATTCATCGAAGGTAACCAAGGTGAAGATCAAGAAGTTGTAGAAGAAGTATTATTCGAAGCAACTGAAGAAAACGCAACTTCAATCGAAGAAATCGTTGAAGTAGTTGAAGGCGACAACGCATCAGCTGAATAATTTGATGAACAAAATGGAGCTGTTTTCAAGGGCCAAGTGAGGAGCCTCACTCTCCTTTGAAACAGCTTTTTTTAAAAAGTAAAAAAGAATTTATTAAATGATATAGGAGGAATTTTTCAAAATGGCACAAATTACTGCTAAATTAGTTAAAGAACTACGCGATATGACTGGCGTAGGGATGATGGATGCTAAAAAAGCTTTAGTAGAAACTGAAGGTGTTATCGAAAAAGCAATCGACTTATTACGTGAAAAAGGGATGGCTAAAGCTGCTAAGAAGAGCGACCGTATCGCTGCTGAAGGTTTAGCTTCTGTTGCAATCAAAGGAAATGTGGCTGCAATCGTTGAAGTAAACTCAGAAACAGACTTCGTATCTAAAAACGAAATGTTCCAAAACTTAGTAAAAGAAATCGCTGAATTAATGGCAGAACACCGTCCAGCAAATATGGAAGAAGCTTTAAAATTAGAAGCATCTAAAGGTACATTAGAAGCTACTTTAATCGAAGCTACTCAAGTTATCGGTGAAAAAATTAGCTTCCGCCGTTTCCATGTTGTTGAAAAAGGTGACAACGATGCCTTCGGTGGCTACCTACACATGGGCGGACGTATTGCAGTATTAACTGTTTTAGAAGGAACAACTGATGAAACTGTAGCTCGTGATGTTGCAATGCACGTAGCAGCTATCAATCCTCGTTACGTGGATGAAAGTCAAATTCCTCAATCAGAATTAGACCATGAAAAAGCTATTCTTACTGAACAAGCATTAAACGAAGGTAAGCCAGCAAATATCGTTGAAAAAATGGTTGAAGGTCGCTTGAAGAAATTCAAAGCTGAAATTGCATTAGTTGACCAACCATTCGTTAAAGATCCTGATATGACTGTTGGTAAGTTTGTAGCAGATAAAGGAGCTAAAGTTGCTTCATTCACTCGTTTCGAAGTTGGTGAAGGTATCGAAAAACGCGTTGATAACTTTGTAGAAGAAGTTATGAGCCAAATCAAACAATAAGCTCATTCATTTAAATAGGAACGCATAGATTTTTATGCGCTCCTTTTTTTTGGAAATTTTCAGTTAAAAGTCTAGTTTTAGTGGATTCTATGCTATAATTTAGTCGGATAATTTGATTAGTCAGGAGGAAAAGAAATGGTTGAACCAAAATATAAACGTGTCATTTTGAAATTAAGTGGAGAAGCCCTAGCTGGAGAAACTGGCTTTGGTATTAATCCTCCAACGATTAAAGAAATTGTAAAAGAGTTAAAGGAAGTTCATGACCTTGGCGTTGAAATGGCTATCGTAGTCGGTGGTGGAAACATTTGGCGTGGTCAAATCGGCGCGCAAATGGGAATGGAACGTGCACAAGCCGACTATATGGGGATGTTAGCAACAGTGATGAATGCTTTAGCTTTACAAGATACGCTAGAAAATGAGGGCGTTCCAACACGTGTTCAAACATCTATTGAAATGCGTCAGATTGCTGAACCTTATATCCGTCGTCGCGCTGAACGTCATTTAGAAAAAAATCGAGTGGTTATTTTTGCTGGTGGCACTGGTAATCCATACTTCTCAACAGATACAACCGCAGCTTTACGTGCAGCTGAAATCAATGCTGACGTTATCTTGATGGCNAAAAATAATGTAGANGGTGTTTATTCTGCTGATCCTAAATTAGATGAAAATGCAGTTAAGTTTGAGAAATTAACACACCTTGAAGTTATTGCTAAAGGACTTCAAGTAATGGATTCTACAGCAAGTTCACTAAGTATGGATAATGATATTCCGTTAGTAGTCTTTAATTTGAATGAACCTGGTAATATTCGCCGAGCAATTTTAGGCGAAAATATTGGGACAACGGTTAAAGGAAAATAATTTTTCGGGCCTACTTTTTATATAGAAGTAGGCCAGTTTTAAAATAGATGGCTAGATGTTTGAACAGGGAATTATCGGTAAGTGAATAAAAAGTATGTAATCCTTATCATGTCATAAAGTAAAATATTGTGCAAGTTGTGATTCATTTGCAACAAATAAATTTAGGAAAAAGGGTTAAAGATGTGTAAAAACCGCCAATGATAACGAAAAACAAAAAAAGATAATCAAACGATGGACATCTGAAAGTTATAGTTATCAAAAGTGTTTTTGAAAGAAATTTGAAAGTGAGAATATCAATGAATAGTGAATTAGAGAAGTACAAAGCTTTTTATGCAAAAAATAAAGTACTTATAGGTTTTTCTTTTTTTTCAACAATATTAATTTATTTTGCTAAAATAATTACACCTTCAGTCGGAATGGACACGGATATCTATTTGTATGATTCTGTGAATTATAACCTACATTGGACAGAGATTAGCAGATTTGGGCAAGTATTATTGAAAAAAATATTTTGGAATGAAAACAACAACTTTTTCATCTGGAACATACTAGGTATTTTGTTGTTTATATTGTCGGTTATCTTTTTTATTTTTCTTGTTGACAGAATGACTGAGGATAATAATGTTAAAATAGACAAGAAGTTATCGTTTATCATTTCTGGTTTAATACTATCGAGTCCGCTATTTGTTTTTCAATTTTATTTTGTATTACAAATTTTTGAGTTTTCACTATGTTTATTTTTAGTGATTTTTAGCGTATATATAATTGAATTTTTAAATATACATCCTATTGTTAAGTTGATATTAGTGTCACTGATATTAGGTATTTCTTTTGGCGTATATAATACGTTTGTTCTGACATATGTACTAGTTGTTTCTGCAATTCAATTATTGAGATTATATATGAGAATCCAAAAAAATGAAGCATATTCAACGGTTCAGTTTTTTGTAGATTACTTGAAATATGGTGTTTATTGTATTGCCGGTTTAATTGTTTTTTATATCTTAAATAAGCTTGCCATTAGTTATTATCATGCTATCCCGAAATCACATGCTACAAACATGATATATTGGTTAAGTAATCCGTTTTTTGCCACCTTCAAGAAGTTTGTTCATACGATGGGAAAAATCATTTTAATACCAGGTGCGAAATCTGGATTTTATTACTATAATTATTCTGTATTGCTCTACTTCGTTTCTATGATTCTTCTAGTCGTTCGAATGGCTTTTGTGAATCCTAAGTATGTTATTCAATTGATAATAGGACTATTTTTACTTTCAGTTTCAGGATTTGGCATTGTTATCGCCACAGCAACTGCAGATTTACCAAGAACGATGGTGCCACAATTTCCGTTTATGATTGGCTTTGGATTGTACTTTATGCTTTTATTCGTTTCAAATAAATATATTAAAAATGGCTTGTTGATTTTAATTTCTGTATTTTGTCTTTTACAAATGAGAGATACTGCAGATTTAACTTTGTCAGAAAAGATGACTTTTGAGGAAGATTATTCGCAAATGCTTGAGATAGATATGGCGATTAAACAGCTTCATTTACCTGATGATCGTGAAAGAAAAGTGATTATTACTGGAGTGAGTGTTTCGAAAAATCGATTCAGCAAAGGATATCTTGGTGAAGTTTTAGGGGTTTCTATGTTACATTATGGATACTTTACAGACAAACAAACCCATGCGTTCTTTTCTGGTGACAACATTCTTATTTTGATGGATTTATATGGCATGAAATATAAAAAACCAACAAGAGAAGAATATACGGAAGCATTAGAAAGACATCCTGAGCTGATTGATTCCAAGAGTTGGGATTGTTTTTATGATGATAAATACATTTACGTGCATATAAAATAATGCAAAGTACTTTTATTTATCATGATTATTTTTTCATAGCCTTCAAAAACGTTTTATGATAAAATTTAATCAAAAGATGCCTTTGTTGCATCAATATAATATAGAGTAGAGGAGATTATTATGGCAGACGCAATTTTTAACGAAGCAAAAGACAAAATGCATAAAGCAGCCGAAAACTTACAACGCAATTTAGGTCAAATTCGTGCTGGACGTGCAAATGCTTCATTATTAGACCGAGTTCAAGTAACTTATTATGGGGTACCTACTCCATTAAACCAAATGGCATCAATCACTATTCCTGAAGCACGTGTATTGATGATTACACCATTTGATAAATCAATGGTTCAAGAAGTAGAAAAAGCATTATTAGCTTCTGATTTGGGAATTACACCAACAAGCGATGGTAATGTCATCCGCTTAGTCATTCCACAACTTACAGAAGAACGTCGTAAAGAATTAGCAAAAGAAGTGAAAAAAGAAGCTGAACAAGCAAAAGTTGCTATTCGTAACATTCGCCGTGATGCAATCGATGAATACAAGAAACAACAAAAGAATAGCGAAATAACTGAAGATGACTTGCGTTCAGCTGAAAAAGATATTCAAGACTTAACAGATGAGAGTATCAAAGAGCTAGATAAGATTGCTAGTGACAAAGAAAAAGAATTATTAGAAGTATAATGATACATGGTCTTGTCTGTTTTAAGTCAAGACCGTGTATATTTTTTTTGCTAATAAATAATTATAGTTATATAGATCCACCTAAAAATATAGGGTATGACTTCGATAAAATTCTACATATATTTTTATTGATTTTAGGAGTGGGAAAATGAAAAAATCAAAAAAGTGGCTAACATTTAGTGTTTGTGCAGCAACATTATCTTTATTCTTAGCAACAAATAGTTTTGCTGATGAAACGCAAACAACAAATACATCAACTAGTTCAACAGTGACACTTTCAAGTAGCTCAAGTGCACCTGAAACGGAATCTACGGAAACAAGTGCTATGTCAACAGAAATGACAACTGCTACAACAACTCAAAGCAGTTCAGTGAATAATGCAGAGGAAGTATCAAAACAAGCTGCTGTTCAAGGGATTAAACCAATTGAAGGTACTATCAAGAATGTGGACCAAGAAAATGGTACCTATGATGTTGTTGTAAAAGTGAATGAAAATGTGCAGTCAGGGATTAAACAAGTATTAGTTCCAATCTGGTCAGATGCACAACAAAAAGATATCAAATGGTATGAAGCAAAATTACAAGATGATGGTACGTGGATTGTGCATATGAATTTTTCTGAACATCAGTATCATCGAGCAACTTATCATACCCATGTCTATGTGTANTCAAACGATAACAAGCATAATATTGGCACTGTTTTAGATGATACTACTATTGAATCTCGTGAAACAAAACTGAGTGCTANAATTCAGAATGTAAATACATCAAAAGGAAGTTATGATGTTGTTATTTATGGAAGTAGTAGTTCGGGCATTCATCATGTAAAAGTGCCAATTTGGTCTTCAAAAGATCAGAGTGACATTAAATGGTATGATGCAGTTAAACAACCTGATGGTAGTTATTTAGTTCATATGAATATTGCTAATCATAAATATCATCATGGAGTTTATCATACCCATGTATATATGTATAATAATGACCATTCAGGCAGAGCGATTGTAGTTAATGATACTAATTTGCCAGAAACCA
>JGI24708J26588_10002142_pt1 | contig 15107 bp, 13 predicted proteins | sample BioPla1DNA2_FD_26588 | JGI IMG/M metagenome (IMG submission 26588) | reverse complement strand
AAAAGAAAGTAATTAAGCACAAATAATAGGAGCAAATGGGCAGGGTAAAAGATATAAAAGAAATACTTTATATCTTTACCCTTTTTGCCGTTATAAAGAGAAATAAACAATATTGATAAAGTTGCCAAAATATTGATACCGCCTAAGACACCTCCGCATACCAATAAAAGGCTAAATGCCAATAAATATTTATTTCCACGAAACAAATAAAATGCAGTAATTAGCAGGATCCCTGCAAAACTATAATCGGTTTTTAAAAAGGAGGCTACAAAGCAAAAACCAATCGAAAGAATAGTATTGATAACACTACTTTTCATAATCTCAGTTGAATATTTTAATTCCACTTTATTAATGAGAGTAATTAATAATAATCCTAAGAATAAAGTAAAGTAAACATTCTGATGTTGCATCATTCTAGATAGAATAGTAGCGAATTCGCCTGCTTTGATTTGCTCAATCAGATTTGCCCTAGGATAAAATGCATTATAAAATGCCAAATCAAAAGGAATCTCTGATATAAACGCAAATATTCCCAATCTCATGAGATACTTTTTAATATTATGAGTATGATGGAAGCCTTCTACAATCAGAAAAACAAAGATTGGAAAAGCCAATCTACCAATCGATCGAAAAACAATATGTAGCTGGCTATCGTAAGGAATAAATACGACCCCGATATGGTCAATCAACATTGAAATAATTGCAATCATTTTTAATGAAAATGAACTCATAGAATTTCCTCTCATTCTTATTAATCTATATTCTCAAACAATTCTATTTCTATTATATAGTCGTATTTCTATTTAAATATGCATTCGTTTATCAAGCTCTGCCTTCATATTATCCCCTTCGAACAAGATTAGAGCTGATAGATTTATAACACTAACAGCAACACAAATAACAGATGGATATAATACATTCAACCATCCAAATATAATAAAAATAATTGGGATAAAGCCAAAGATACCATCAACTAAAAAGTAAACAAGCAAATCTCTTACCCCTAATTTTAAAATCTTTGCCGCTACCGCCATTACAATCATTGCTCCCACACAAATCGAAGGAATTACATAATCGATGGACCACCCTATCCAGCCCATAGATGCATCCCAAATCACAGAAAGAATGCCTAGCAGTCCAACTTGCCATACAATCGTCTTGGGAATGTTATTTCTTTTACGAATAATAAAGAACAAACTAATCCACATGCAAGCGATGCCTGCTGCTACCAGAATAGACCAGCGGGATTCTTCTGTGAATATAATATTAATCGCAAAAGAAATTACGGTAGTTGCAATAGAAATCAATAAAAGAAGACGAATAAAGACATTGAATTCCTGATAAATGGTAGGAATTTGAGGAAATACATCTTCCTCCTGTGGACTCTTCCTCTGTTCTAGTAACCCAGCGCAGAGAGGGCATACAGGATGATTTCCTTTAATTTTCACTTTACAATGTTCACAGTATTGCATCCTAGACCTCCATTTTTAGCCAAATCACATCTCTCATCCTACTTCTCTACTATTGGAAGAAATAGTTATTTCAACACCTTCCTCAGTCAGCATCCGGTAGAAATTTTTCTGAATATCCATACCATCGAAGGGTGATGCGAAGCTGATTACTAATTTATCACCAAAGGAGCACATACCAATCTGAGGACGTCTTGCACTATTAAAGCAGTTGAATAGATTTACGTAAGGGATAAATTCTTCTGCAATCAATATCTTACCAACATTGGATAGAGTTGCCGTTATCCCTTTGTCATTAATATAATTCGCAAAACGTAGTACCCAGTCTTTTATAAATAAAGGGACAATACGCGTGAACGCATTATGTTCCAAAGCAACCAAACGGTTCATATGCTTCCTTAACTTCTCTTCTGTCAACTCTCTAGCAAATGCCTCTTTCACTTCTGCAATGATACTTTCTAAATCATCCTTCTTTTGACCGAAATGATAACTAACATTTATAGTACTAAAAAAATTCCTAGCAGTAACAGATGGAAAAAATGCTCTTAAATTGACCGGAACCGAAAGAACAACAGGATATCTCTTGGCTCGTGCCGGCATTTCTTGATAAATTGCCTTCATAAATAAGGCCGTTAAATATACAGTTAGAGTCGTATTATAACGGCGAGACAGTGCCAGTATTTCCTTCACACTCATCACACCCTCAACCACTTTCAACCGATTATCAATCGAACGTCTCCCAGATATTCGGTAGGCGCGGTTGACTTTCACCCTTTTAGGTATTTTCTCATCCGTATAATGCTTTCGGAAGCTATCATCCATTTTCTGTGCAAAGGAAGCATCATAATCCAGATTTGGTAACTGCTCGACAAAATCTTCCTTGTATTTCATTGTTATATAAAAATAAAGTAATGTTTTTAAAAAACCTAGCGCACCAGTACCATCCGCCAGCGCATGATACATTTCTAGATTTATTCTTTTTCGATAGTAAGTTACCTCGAATAAAAGATTTTTTCGATTGGGATGATACAACGAACCGCAGGGTGGTTTATATTCCTCTACAACTTCCGGCATCATTTCTGTACGTTCAAAATAATACCAGAATACCCCCTTCCTCAATACGGAACGATAAATCGGAAAAAGTACAATCGTCTTATCTAAAGCCTTCTGTAGGATTTCCTTGTCCACCTCATCCTTCAATTCGCAGACAAAACGAAAGACCTTGGTATCTTGTTCATTTGTATTTGGAGGAAAAATCTTCGCAGCATTATCCAGTCTTGTCCATTGAACAGGCTTTTTCCTAGTCATTACCGTTTCCATACTCCTTTACACGCAACTCACCTATACAAGTTGACTTAACTTTTAATTTGTAATATAGAAGAGTCACTACTTTTTCTTGTTTAATAAGAAATCATTAATTAAATCGTAACTGCGCTTTACATGTACAAAATGCTTTGGAAGTGCAATAAATCCGTGTAAAGCATCCTTCATACGATATACCTTAACATTATTGCCAAACTCATGCAGTTTTTTACCATATGCTTCTCCCTCATCACGCAGAGGGTCGTAGGCAGCTGTAATAATCAGCGTATCCGGTTGGTTTGATAGATCTTCTGCAAGCAATGGCGCAAAATAAGGATTCTTTCTATCTTCATAACTGCTTTGGTATAATTCCATAAACTCTTCAATTCGCTTCGCAGTTAATAGATACTCCGTACCAAACTCTCTCACAGAGGTGAATGGCGATGTCTCACTATGATTGTTCCAGGTTTGTGGATATATAAGAATTTGTTTTGTAGGAGTAAATTCCCCTCNGTCCCTAGCCATTAAAGAGACAACCGCAGCAAGATTACCACCCGCACTATCACCGATTAAGGTGATTTGCTCCCTAGCTATCCCGAATAAGCTACTATCCATAAATATTTCCCTTGCAACAGCATAACAATCCTCAGGTGCAGCTGGAAATGGATGTTCTGGCGCTAATCGATAATCTACTGATACTACAAGATGCCCAGTTTGTTTTGCCATATTGGCACAAACTTTCGTATAACTATCTATATTCCCAATGACGAATCCACCGCCATGGAAGAAAATCAAGATGCCCTTTATTAAATCTTTCGCATTGGGCATAAAAATCCGAACTGGAATTTCATGATCCACACTGGGGATTACATGATCCCACATCTTATAAAGTGGTTTAATATACGGATTTGCAACATTCTTCATCTGTCGTTGCAATTTATATGTTTTCTTAAGGTCCAGCTCCGTATAAGACAATGCTTTCAGTGCCATTTTCATAGCTTTGTTGATTGCCAGGGATAATCATTCCTTTCTTTAACGCCTACAAACTTTGGATTGTAGGTGCAAATTTATGATTAAAAAATCGACCTCTAATCTTTCAATCTATCCCCCTGATTTTTAATACCTTAATTCTAGCGAAGTTATCCATATAAGTCAAATAAAACATAATTGTCTGGAATGAAAAATATCTTGCAAAAACAAGAATATACGATACAATAGTAATAGCGCTTTTAAAGCAAATATTCCATAGCTTTTAGCAATTTGTTAAGAACGAAATTTAGGAGGAATTTAATGATACAGGCTAGTAATGTAACACTAAGACTTGGAAAGAAAGCATTGTTCGAAGATGTAAATATTAAATTTACTGAGGGTAATTGCTACGGACTAATCGGTGCAAATGGTGCCGGCAAATCCACCTTTCTTAAAATACTAAATGGACAGATTGAACCAACCAAGGGTGAAATCATTATTACACCGGGACAGAGATTGTCCTTCCTTCAACAGGATCATTTCAAATACGATGAGTACGAGGTACTTGATACCGTAATTATGGGTAATAAGCGACTCTATGATATTATGAAGGAAAAAGAGCAGATTTATGCCAAAGAAGATTTTACCGAAGAAGATGGCATCCGTGCCAGTGAGTTGGAAGGCGAATTTGCTTCCATGGATGGTTGGGAGGCAGAAGCCAATGCAGCTTCCCTATTGAATGGCTTAGGTATTGATACTGAGCTTCATTATAAGAAAATGAGTGAACTTAACGGTAATGAAAAGGTTAAAGTTCTACTAGCTCAAGCTTTGTTTGGTAATCCAGACATTTTGCTTCTAGACGAGCCTACGAACCATTTGGACCTTGATGCCATCCGATGGTTAGAAGAGTTCTTAATTAATTTTGATAATACGGTAATTGTGGTTTCCCATGACCGTTACTTCTTAAATAAGGTCTGCACTCATATTGCAGATATCGACTATGGCAAGATACAGCTGTATGCTGGTAACTATGATTTCTGGTATGAATCTAGCCAACTTATGATAAGGCAGATGAAGGAATCAAATAAAAAGAAAGAAGAGAAAATCAAGGAACTTCAAGAGTTTATTCAGAGATTCTCAGCGAATGCATCCAAATCAAAACAGGCGACTTCAAGAAAAAGAGCCTTGGAGAAAATTCAACTTGACGATATCAGACCTTCGAGTAGGAAATACCCCTATATCGATTTCAGACCTAGTCGCGAAATCGGTAATGAAGTATTGACCGTTGAAGGTATCTCTAAGACGATTGATGGTGTAAAGGTATTAGATAACATTTCCTTTATCGTTGGGCATGATGATAAAATAGCTTTCGTTGGTCCAAATACTCTGGCTACCACAACTTTATTCCGTATCCTATCTGGTGAATTGGAGCCGGATGAAGGATACTACAAATGGGGAGTTACCACTACCATGTCTTACTTCCCTAAAGATAATACCGAGCTTTTTTCCGGTGATGAAACAATTGTTGAGTTTCTAATGCCATTCTCCCCAGAAAAAGATGTTACCTATGTCCGTGGTTTTATGGGCAGAATGCTTTTTGCAGGTGAAGAAGGTACTAAGAAAGTAAATGTGCTTTCCGGTGGGGAAAGAGTTCGTGTCATGCTATCTAAGATGATGCTTACCGGAGCTAATGTATTAATCCTGGATGAACCAACAAACCACTTAGACATGGAATCTATCACTTCATTAAATAATGGATTAATCAAATTCCCTGGTGTTCTTCTCTTTACTTCTCAGGATCACCAGTTTGTACAAACTACAGCCAATCGTATTATGGAAATCACACCGAATGGTCTAATTGATAAGATCACAACCTATGATGAATATCTAGATAGTGATGAAATGGCAAGAAAGAGACAAGTGATGCAATATAGCATCGAGCAGGAAACTGATAACTAAGCCTTAGTTGGATTAGTTTTTTGTAAAGGCTTAATAATTAAAGCTTGATAAGACAGTTATTTATAATAGTTCTCTATTATAAATAAGTTGTCATATCAAGCTTTTTCTATTGTGCTCTTCATTATCTTAAATTATAATTGTAAAGCTTAATGAGCCTATCAATTATAATATATTCTCCCCGTCAAATAGGAATATACCGTATCCCATACCCACTTTATTGCCCTGCATAAGCCAGTCCGCATATGCTCTTTGTAATGAAGTGTCTCGAGGAAGATCTTCAGGTTTCTTATGGCTATCTTTATAAAATATTCTCCACAAATCAGAACCTTGCTCATCATCGCTTGACCTTATAATATCAAAGTCATTCATGAAGGTTATTATATTAGAATTCTTCGGTAGAATTTCTCTATTCGACGGATATAGCAACCAAGAATAACATACAAATGGTATTGGTTTCTTCTCAAAGGAATCCTTAAATAATTCCGTCGCTTGTACATATGATTTCATACAATCTTCATGAAGCAAAGGTCCACAGGAAGGAATATGTACATTAATGACAGCGTCTCCTTCACAGATAGAATATCCATTTTTACTGTAGTTTCCTTTAAATTTAATTATCTCAAACTGCAGACGTCCAAGAGCAAAGAGTTCTAGACGAAAGAAACCAGCGTGCCAATCAAATACGAAGCTTCCCCACACATTATGCATCCTATGGCATTCAAAGAGTTTCCATTTTAAATCACACATCGAATCATAATAGATTTGATAATGAATTCCTCTATTCTTATACAGTTTTCTCAAATGCTTTGATAATCCTATCAGTAATAAAAGTGCAACTGTGTATTTATTGACACCAGATAGCTCAGCAGCATTTTCCAAATCAACAAGCGCTTTATTGTAATCCATTAATATATCTTCACTATACATTTCTATATAGTTATGATAAATATCTCCTGCCTTTTTATTTTCCAATAACCGCTTATATCCTTCTAATAGCGCTTCTTTGGCTTCTGATGGATATGCAAACTCCTCACAAAATGCACCTATATAGTCATACATAGATCTAAGCCCCTTTCCGATTAATACGAGCAGTTAAAATCTAACCACACTCGTATACCTATCTCATTTTATTAAAAATACCCTAACCCATATCTACATAGTAATAAATATTCTGCTAACAATCAATCCATATTTTCAATCATTTGAATAGCCAACAAAAATATCTAGTTTTTACTTCATTAAGATTATAGTGACTACCAGTACGGTTCATCTATCTAGTCACTATAATTTGGGTTTCGAATATTATAAAAATGAGAANGTATTAATCTATAGGAGTGACAACATGTCTCTTATGGAGAACACTCTTATCCAATTGTCAAATCCCAATTATGTGCCCGTGATAAAGGACTCCGTTACCAATTATGGGGGCAACCAAATGTGGTTCTCTGGTGACAATAAATTTAGCAAAGACTATGTAATACAAAACTATGGCTGTGGAACTATAGCAACCGCAGATTTTTTCCTATATCTTGCACTGCAACATCCCAACATGCGTAGCCCTATTACAGAAATGGCACTAGAAGATCACAAAACCATAAATTATCCCTACTATATTTCATATGTTCGTGAAGTCGATAGGCAATATACAAAAACTAAAAGAGTAATAGCTGTATTGGGCCCTAGGATAGCTTCCTCAGTAAATGCATATGCAAAGTCCCACAATTTCAATTACCGTGCCACTTGGAAGCTAAGATTAACCTATTATGATATGTATGAAATGATTAAGGAAATGCTTGCTCAGGATATCCCTGTAATTCTTTCAATTGGACCCAACACTCCAAAACTATGGGGTAAAAATGGTATCTTCTTCTACCAAAAATATATGATTGAAGATCCTGATATAGATTTTATGAATGGAAGAAATTCAGATAGAGAAAACTCTAAGAAAGATGAAAGAGAGTTAAAATATTGCTATATGGCTCTAAAACAAAATGTTAATAGCCATTATGTAGTTGTAACAGGGGTGGAAATAGATAGTGTCTACGGTAAAGTAATGTTGCGAATTTCTTCATGGGGAAAATCCTACTATATTAATTATGAAGAATATCGAGATTATATAGAGACTTTTGGAGGAACCTTTACCTCTAGTATCTTGCATTTTAAGAAAATATGATTCACTAAAGAACTCTATCTTTATCAGCTATTTTAGCTAAAGTCACATCTTAAAAGTATAGATAATTGTAGTTANACAAGACTTATAAGTCGAATTATTATAAAAAATTCAGAATAATTGTTTGTAAAATCAAGTCGGATATTTTTAATCCGGCTTGATTTTATCCGGCTTGATTTTCTATTATATCTTTCGAAATTTTTGATAACGCTGCCTAAGTAGTTGATCCACCGGCAACTCCAATAACTCCTTGAGATCATTCTCAAGGATAATTTTTATATTTTCCGCCACTTGCTGAGGGTCATTATGAGCTCCACCCTGTGGTTCTGCTACAATTCCATCAATAATACCAAAATTAAGTAAATCCTGTGCTGTCAATTTCATATCCTCAGCAGCTTGCTCTGCCTTAGATGCATCCTTATATAGGATACTGGCAAAGCCCTCTGGAGAAAGGATTGCATAGATTGCATGCTCCAACATGTATACTCGGTCTGCTACACCAAGAGCTAGAGCACCACCGCTACCTCCTTCGGATATAACCACGGTAAGTATTGGAGTCCTAAGCAAGATCATCTCCGCTAAATTAGAGGCAATAGCTTCTCCCTGACCTCTTTCTTCAGCGCCAATCCCACAGAAGGCTCCAGGGGTATCAATAAAGCAGATAATAGGACGATGGAATTTCTCTGCCTGCTTCATAAGCCGCAATGCCTTCCTGTATCCTTCCGGATGTGGCATAGAGAAATTTCTTACGATATTTTCCTTGGTATTCCTGCCCTTTTGCTGAGCTATTACCGTAACTGGTACCCCCCCAAAGGAAGCTATACCACCAACAATGGCATGATCATCTCCGTAGTATCTGTCTCCATGAAACTCAATAAAGTTATCTAAAATTTGATTGATATAATCTAGTCCGGTCGGTCTTACAGACATACGAGCCAACTTTACTTTTTCCCAGGCTGTAATTTCCATGATGCCCTCCATTCTTGCAATTAATCTCCCTTAATTTAATCCTTTGGCTTCTGTTCCCAGATTGTCATGCAGTTTCAATATTGTCCCAAGTGTTTGCTTTAGCTGTTCTCTAGGCACAATCCGATCTACAAATCCATGTTCTAGCAGAAATTCAGATCGCTGAAATCCTTCAGGTAGTTTCTGACCTATCGTCTGCTGGATTACTCTAGGCCCAGCAAAGCCAATTAAGGCACCCGGCTCTGCTAATATGATATCTCCAAGCATTGCAAAACTTGCCGTTACACCACCAGTAGTAGGATCTGTTAGTACTGTAATATAGAGTAAACCTGCTTCACTATGCTTAGCCACTGCTGCGCTGACCTTAGCCATTTGCATGAGAGAAAAGATTCCCTCCTGCATCCTAGCTCCTCCAGAAGCAGTAAATACAATTAGCGGCAATCTCTCTGCTATCGCCTGTTCAAATAATCTTGTCAATTTTTCTCCAATAACAGTACCCATACTTCCCATAAAGAAAGCTGGCTCCATGACGCCTAGCATAACCTCTATACCATGGATTTTTCCCTTACCTGTTACGATCCCATCTGCCAGCCCAGTCTTTATCTGGGTTCTCTTTAATTTGGAATCATACTCAGGGAAACCAAGAGGATCTTCTGTGATAAGATCTTTATCGTATTCTTCAAAGGTACCGTCATCGATTATCATTGTAACTCGATCATAAGCAGAAATCTTAAAATAATAACCACATTCCTGACATTGCTTATTATTTTTAGTAAGATTTTTCGTATATATCATATATCCGCATTGCGGACATTTAGTCATAATCCCTTGGGGTACATTGGGCCTTTCACCTTCTGGTATATCCCTAGGTCTCTCTATTTCTTGTGGTCTGGTACGATATATTTTTGAGATTGCATATTTCTTTGCTCTAAATGGGTTCAAGTTCATATTACTTCATTCCTTCTATCAAACCAGTATTATAGTTTCCGCTTATGATCTCATCTTTCTCCAAAAGCGCATATTGGAATTCCGCATTGGTCTGTATTCCATCAATAACAATTTCAACCAGAGCTCTCTTCATACGATGTATAGCCTCTTCTCTGGTACTACCATAGGCAATGATTTTCGCCAACATCGAATCATAATTTGGAGGAATTGTATATCCCGGATACAAAGCACAATCTACACGAATACCATAGCCACCAGGTAGTAGTAAGTTATCAACTCTTCCTGGGCTAGGAATGAAATTCCTTTTGGGATCTTCCGCATTAATTCTGCATTCAATCGCATGACCTCGAAATATAATATCTTCTTGTGCAAAAGATAGTTTTTCACCACTTGCAATCTTAATCTGTTCGCAAACAATATCAACACCGGTCACCATCTCCGTAACCGGATGTTCTACTTGAATTCTTGTATTCATTTCCATAAAGTAATAATTATTGTTATCATCCAGAAGGAATTCGATAGTGCCTGCATTTACATAACCGGTTGCCTTTGCCGCTTTCACAGCTGCATCTCCCATCTTCTGACGGAGTTCTTTTGAAATAACTGGAGATGGGCATTCCTCCATCAATTTCTGGTTTCTTCTCTGAACAGAACAATCCCTTTCTCCGAGATGTATTACATTACCAAAGGAGTCCGCTAGTATCTGAAACTCAATATGTTTCGGATTGATTATCAGTTTCTCCATATAAAGCGAGTCATCACCAAATGCTGCTTTGGCCTCCGCTTTTGCAGAGTTAAAGGCATTTTCAAAATCCTCTTCCCTATGAACAGCGCGCATTCCTTTTCCACCGCCACCAGCACAAGCCTTTATCATAACCGGGTAACCGATTTTATCAGCCAACTCAAGACCATCCTCAATATTTTCCACAATACCATCTGATCCAGGCACCACCGGTACACCTGCTTTCTGCATGGTTTCCCTTGCCTTTGACTTGTTACCAAGTAAATCAATAGTATCTGCCTTGGGACCAATAAATGTTATATTGCAATCCTCGCACATTCTAGCAAAGGAACTATTTTCTGATAGAAATCCAAAACCAGGGTGTANCGCGGTAGCTCCTGTAAGAACAGTTGCACTGATGATATTCTGTATGTTTAGATAGCTGTCTTTCGACTTTGCCGGCCCTATACATACTGCTTCATCTGCTAGCATAACATGTAGAGCTTCCTTATCAGCTTCCGAATAAACCGCTACTGTCTCAATTCCCATCTCTCTACAGGAGCGAATTATTCTTACAGCAATTTCACCTCGGTTTGCTATTAATATTTTCTTAACCATCGTAACCCTCCTTACACTTGGTACGATTTCCTTAAGATCCGGCATAAGTGTATATTCTTATACCCTCTTATTTTTCTTATGACATCTTATGTTTTTCTGTAATTTTTCTTCTGTTATTTGAATTTATCCAATAGCAAAGGTAAGAGTTGCTTGAACAGCTACTTCATCATCAACATAAGCCACTGCATTACCTACACCAAAGCTACCTTTATTTTTAACAATTTCCACTTCTAATCTCAATACATCGCCCGGAACAACTTGACGTCTAAACTTCACCTTATCCATACCACCAAAATAAACAATCTTACCGGAGTTTTCTGGTAGGCTGAGTATCGCCACTGCCCCTGTCTGCGCTAGCGCTTCCAATATAATTACCCCAGGCATGACTGCCTTACCTGGAAAATGTCCTACAAAAAAAGGCTCATTCATTGTTACGCATTTTTTACCTACAGCCCGAATTCCAGCCTCTAATTCCTCAATCCGATCAATTAAAAGCATCGGCGGTCTATGGGGAATAATCTTCTGAATTTCTTCAATATTCAACATAGCAAATCCTTTCTACAGTTACAGCAATTAAATAGAAAATAACCATAAAGTATTTTCTCAAATAGTTCATATGCTATAATCCAAAAACATGTATATAAAAACACACTTTATTTATCATTTATGACATCCACTGGCAACTGCCCGACACAGTCACAAAACCCCTTAATTAATCAAACCCTCTTTTATTGAATAATAAATAACGGCTGCCCAAACTCCACCATCTGCTCATTATTTACTAGTATTTTCACTACTTCTCCATCATAATCACTTTCAATCTCATTCATTAACTTCATCGCTTCAATAATGCATAAAGTCTGACCTTTCTTNACCTTATCTCCCACCTTTACAAAGGGCGGTTTTTCAGGCGAAGCTGCTGCGTAAAAAGTACCAACCATAGGTGATAGTACCTTGTTCCCAGGAATATCTTCCAACTGAAATTCCGCTGGATTATTCTCAACCATAGCAGGTGTTTCCACCGTCACTGGTGCAGGAGCATCTGCATAGACCTGAGGAACTGGAACCTGGGCCATGGGCTTTACACATTCTTTCTTAAGAGAAAGACGAAAGCCTTCCTGCTCAATTTCTATCTCAGTTAGATCCGTCTTATTCATTTCCTTTATTAATTCAAGAATTTTCTTATATTCCATACTTACCTCATTTCTGTGCCATTTACTGGCTAGCATCCATACTCTTAAAGATTAGGGTAGCATTATGTCCTCCAAATCCTAAAGAATTGGACATAGCATAGCATACCCTTTTCTCCCTTCCAACTCCAGGCACGTAGTCTAAATCACATTCCTCATCTTGAACAGATAACCCTATTGTAGCGGGAATAAAGTTGTCAGTAATCGATTTGACGCAAACTACTGCTTCTACTGCCCCTGCAGCACCAAGTAGGTGGCCGATCATAGATTTGGTTGAACTAATAGGAATACGATAAGCTGCATCCCCCATTGCACTCTTTATTGCAGCAGTCTCATATTTATCATTTAGAGGTGTACTGGTTCCGTGAGCATTGATATAAGAAATATCATCTGGAGTAATGCCAGCTTCCTCCATAGCACTTATCATAGCTCTTGCTGCTCCTTCACCGTCTGGAGCAGGGGAAGTAATATGATAAGCATCGGAAGTTGCACCATATCCAACTACTTCTCCGTAGATTTTTGCTCCTCTAGCTTTGGCATGCTCATATTCCTCTAATAAGAGAATTCCTGCACCTTCACCCATTACAAAACCATTTCTTTCTTTATCAAAAGGTATCGATGCTCTCTTAGGGTCTTCACTTGTAGATAGGGCTGTTAATGAGGTGAAACCGGCAATCGCTAACGGTGTTATAGAACCTTCCGTTCCACCAGCTAATATCAAATCAGAATATCCATGTTTGATACTGCGAAATGCCTCACCGATACAATGGCTACCAGTAGCACAAGCAGTAACAACGTTGGTGCATACACCCTTAGCACCATACTTAATGGCAATGTTTCCTGCAGCCATATTAGTGATTATCATTGGTATAAATAAAGGATTGATTCTCCTTGGTCCTTTCTCAAGCAGCTTCTGCTCTTCCTTTTCAATACTTTCAATGCCACCTATACCNGAACCCACGATAACGCCAAAACGCTCCCTATTCACTTTATCAAAATCTATACCTGAATCCTCTACGGCTTCCTTTGCTGCTGCCATAGCAAACTGAGAGAAACGTTCCATCCTTTTTGCCTCTTTAAACTCCATATAGTTCTTGGGGTCAAAGTCTTTCACCTCTGCTGCTATCTTTGCCGAGTAACCATCCGTCTGAAAGGAAGTAATAAAATCAAGTCCACATTTTCCCGCTTTCACATTGGCAAAGAACTCTTCAACACTATTACCAATAGGTGTAATTGCGCCCATCCCCGTAATCACTACTCTACGTTTCATATACTGGTATTCCTCCTTCATATTACATTACCATGCCACCATCAACCTGTATCACTTGACCAGTTATATAACTTGCTGCCTCAGATGCCAAGAAACATACTACGCTAGCGATTTCTTTTGCGGCTCCAAATCTACCAAATGGTATATTGGTAATGCAAGCATCCTTTATTTTGTCTGGTAATTTATCCGTCATTTCAGTCTCTATAAACCCTGGGGCAATTGCATTTACATTAATTCCTCTGCTTGCTAGCTCTCTCGCTGCAGTTTTGGTAAGTCCAATAACACCTGCCTTTGAGGCTGCATAATTCGCCTGACCGATATTACCGGTAATACCTACCACAGAGGACATGTTAATAATTTTTCCACTTCTCTGCTTTAGCATTACAGTAGCTGCATGCTTCAAACAGAAAAAGGTACCTTTTAGATTTGTATCAATAACTCTATCAAAATCCACCTCAGAAATACGCATTAGTAGGTTATCTTTGTTAATACCTGCGTTATTTACTAAGATGTCTAATCTTCCAAATTGTTTAACGGCTGTCTGGATGAGACCTTTTGCTTCATCTTCTTTACTAATATCAGCCTGCACTGCAATAGCTTCTCCACCAGCATCTTTAATCTCAGCGAGTAATTCTTCTACCTGCGCTGCACTGCTTCGGTAATTGATAACCACCTTAGCACCAGCTTCTATCAATTGCAGAGCTATCGCTCTACCGATTCCTTTTCCAGCACCGGTTACTACCGCTATTTTTCCTTTGAGCATAATCCACCTCGTTTCTGTGCTTTCTTAACATCTATTTTCATTATTACTAGGCTTAGCTTAATGCAGAAACGGTTGCTTCCAAGGAAGCGATATCTTCCACATTATAAATTCCTAATTTACGATCAATCTTTCTTACAAAACTTGATAATGTTTTGCCAGGTCCAATTTCAATAAAATTTTGAACCCCATCTGCAATTAATTTACGAATAATCTGCTCCCACAATACACTGCTCATAACCTGCTTATATAGTAGGTCCTTTACCTCGTCTAAACTATGAATATATTCTGCGTTAACATTACTAAGTACAGGTGTATTCATCTCCCCAAGAATTATGGGTTCTAGTTCTACTTTNAAACGATCTGCTNCTGGCTTTAGCATTGAAGTGTGGAAGGGTGCACTTACTGATAAATCAATAGTCCTCAATGCGCCTTTTTCTTTTGCTATTATACTTGCTTCATTCACCGCTTTTACTTCTCCACCAATAACAATTTGACCGGGGCAGTTAAAATTTGCGGGCTCAACAATTCCATATTCCTTTGCCTCTTCACAAGCAGCACATACTTTTTCCTGAGATAAGCCTAGGATTGCAGTCATTTTTCCAAGCCCTTTGGGAACAGCTTCCTGCATAAATTTACCTCTTTTTTGAACTAGTGGTATTACTTGAAATAGTTGAAATACTCCACTAGCTGTAAGCGCACTGTATTCCCCGAGACTTAATCCTGCCATGGCGTAAGGAACAATATTATGTTCTACCAATGCAC
>JGI24708J26588_10002139_pt1 | contig 15127 bp, 10 predicted proteins | sample BioPla1DNA2_FD_26588 | JGI IMG/M metagenome (IMG submission 26588) | reverse complement strand
GAAAGCTTTAAAATATCTACTTGAACCTTTTTCTTATCTCTATAGTAAGTAAAATCAATATTTCCATTATTAACTTTTCCATTACCGCTTAATATCCCCATGGCAGCCTTCATTGTAACTGATTTTCCACTACCACTTTCACCTACTATTGCAAGGGTTTCTCCTCTATATAAATCTAAATTAACATTCTTTTTAGCAGATATTTTTTCATCTGCAATTCCTCCTTTAAAAAATTACAGTGGTAAGCTAGTACCACTGTATTATTTAATAATTATTTATACTTCTTAGTTCTTAGCTGCATTCTTGAAGATTCTTGGAACTCCAACTGAGTGGTGCTCTACTCCTGAAACATTACCCTTAATCATTACAGCATTACCTTTTTGATATATAGNGAAGATAACAGCTTCATCCATAGCCATTTTTTCTGCTTCTTTTAATGCTTCCCATCTAGCTTCAGGATCTAATGAAAGATCACCATCTTTTGCTGATTTAATTATTGCATCATATTCTGCATTTGACCATGAACCATAGTTGTTAGAACTATCTGTAGTCCACATATCTAAGTATGTCATTGGATCAGCATAATCAGGACCCCAACGAGTTAATACAACTTCATAATCTCCAGCTTGCATTCTTTCAACTCTATTTTTCTTAGGCATTACTTCAAGTTCTATTGTTACTCCTGGTAAAGTTTCTTGAACTTCTGCTTGAATAAATTGAGCTACGTTTTGAGCTGATTCAGTATCTTCTACCATCAGTTTATATGAGAATGTTTCTTGTCCTAATTCTTTCTTAGCTTTTTCAAAGTATTCCTTAGCTTTTTCTTTATCTGTAGATAGGTAAGGTTCTATACCTTCTCTAAAGTCTTCTCCATCTGGTCCTGTAGCAAGTAACTTTGGAACTGCAAAATCTGCTACTATTGAACCATCTTTTAATATATTGTTAACTACTGCTTCTTTATCAAAAGATAAGGCAAGTGCTTTACGTAAGTTTTCATTTTCTAATCCCTTAACCTTTTGGTTAGGTGAAATAAACCATAAGAATCCTGCTGCAACATTATTGAACTCTGGATCACCCTTGAATTGTTCTACTTGTTCTCCTGCAAGTGTTGCAACATCTAAGTCACCATTTTGATATGCAAGCATTGTTTGTTGTGCTTCTTTAATTACTTGGAATTGAATTCCGTCTAACTTAACATTTGCTGCATCCCAATATTCATCATTTTTTACTAATTCTACTGTTGTTGCTGCTGGCTCATAAGAAGAAACCTTATATGGACCATTAGCTAAAANAGNATCTGCATTTTTGAATCCAGCAATACTTGCCATAAATGCATATTCACTAGCTGTTTTTGGATCAGCAAGACGTCTCCAAGCAAATACGAAGTCATTTGCTGTAACTGGTGTTCCATTTGACCATTTTGCATCCTTTAATTTAAATGTATAAGTTAATCCATCTTCACTTTTTTCAGCTGATTCTGCCATGGCATAAATTGTATTACCTTCTGCATCAACAGAATATAACCCCTCTGTAATAGCAGCAATAACTTCAAATGAAGTTCCATCTGTAGCAATTTGTGGATCCATTGATGCAACTTCAACATCAAATTGTACTTTTAAAGTACTATCTGAAACTGCTGAACTGTTACCATTGCTTTCGCTTGCATTTTTTGTTCCACCACAAGCTACTAAGCTAAATGTCAATGACATTGCTACTGCCAATGACAATAGCTTGCAAACATTTTTCATTTTATTACTTTTATACGATTAATTATTAAATACAACTTTTGTAAATGTATTCAAAAGGGTGTTTTTTAACAATTTATTAATTTTTCCTTTTTTCATATTTTACTTATTTTGAAAACTTATCAATTCTTATTATTTAATATTAATCATATATTTTAATAAAATATAAAAAAAGGCCCTTACATAAATTAATTATGTAACAGCCTTTTCTTCTCTTTAATTATTAATTTAATAAAAACTAAGTTAAACTTGTCTAATTATTTTACTTCGCTAACCTTTAATAANTTTGTAGTTCCTACTTCTGCTAATGGAACTCCTGCTACTATAATAACAGTATCTCCTTCTTTAACAAATCCATTTTCCTTAGCAACATTAATTGATTCTTCCATCATTTGGTCTGTTGATGTCATTTCATTTGAAACTACTGGATATACTCCAAAAGATGCAGCTAAGCCTTTTGCTACCTTTTCATATGGAGTTACGGCAACTATTGCGCAATCTGGTCTACATTGAGAAACTCTTCTTGCAGTTGATCCACTTTGNGTTGTTGTAATAATTGCAGATGCCTTTAATTCATATGATGCATTGGCAGCTGCTCTTGAAATAACACCAGCTGTTGCAGGTATATGTGATTTTGCTTTAGATGTTGCTATTTCATAGCGTAATTGTCTTTCAGCTTCTATTGCTATTTTAGCCATAGTTTCTACCGCTAATACTGGCCAATCTCCATTTGCAGATTCTCCAGATAGCATTATTGCATCTGTTCCATCATAAATTGCATTTGCAACGTCTGAAACCTCTGCTCTAGTTGGTCTTGGGTTTCTTATCATAGAATCTAACATTTGTGTAGCAGTTATAACTGGNTTTCCTGCTTCATTACATTTTTCAATTATCATTTTTTGTACAGCAGGTAGTTTTTCCATAGGAATTTCAACTCCTAGGTCTCCTCTTGCTACCATTATTCCATCAGATGCCTCTACAATAGCATTTATATTGTCAACACCTTCTTGGTTTTCTATCTTAGAGAATATTTTTATATCTTCTCCACCATTTTCAACTAATACTTTTCTTATTGCTTCAACGTCTGCTGCTTTTCTTATAAATGAAGCTGCAACGAAGTTTACTCCAATTTCACATCCAAATTTAAGGTCAGAAATATCTTTTTCTGTTAAAGCAGGTAAATTTATTGAAACTCCTGGAACGTTAACTCCTTTATGAGTTCCTACAAATCCTGTATTTAGAACTTTACAGTTAATTTTATTTCCTTCAACTGATTCAACTTTTAATCCAACTAAGCCGTCATCAATTAAAATAGTATCTCCAGGCTTAACATCATCTGCTAGTCCTTCATAAGTAACAGAGCATTTAGTAGCATCTCCAACTACATCTTCACCTGCATAAATTGTAAAGTCGTCTCCGCCTTTTAATTCAACCTTTTTAGGTTCAAATTTGCCTGTTCTTATTTCAGGTCCTTTTGTATCTAGCATTACTGCTATTTGCTTGTTATATTTATTTGATAATTCTTTAACTAATTTTATTCTCTTAGCATGTTCTTCATGATCTCCATGGGAGAAGTTATGTCTAGATACATTCATTCCTGCTTCTATTATTTTAGATAATATTTCTGGGGTATCGCTAGCTGGTCCTATTGTACACACCATCTTAGTTTTTCTCATNTAATACACTCCTTCACTTTGGATATATTTTTTGTAATTAATAAATTTTATAATACTTTATAATCTATTTTATGATNAAATTACTTCTGATAATTCAAATAGATCCTCATCAAACTTTCTTTCTAATGCTAAAGCTTCATCTATATCTTCATCAATAATTTGATTATCTCTTATACCAATTACTCTTGAAGTTTTTCCTTCTAAAAGAACGTCTACTGCCTTAGCTCCCATTCTTGAAGCTAAAATTCTATCTGTTGCAGTTGGACTTCCACCTCTTTGAATATGNCCTAAAACTGTAGATCTTGTCTCTATTCCTGTAACACCTTCAACGTATTCAGCTAATTCCTGAGCACCGCCTACTCCTTCTGCAAGTAAAATTAAATTATGCATTTTACCATTTCTTTTACCTTCAAGGATAACTTTACATAATTCATCTCTTGAAAATCCTTTTTCTGGAGTTATTATGTATTCTGCTCCACCTGCAATACCTGCATATAAAGCTAAGTCTCCACAATCTCTTCCCATTACTTCTAGTATAGAANCTCTTTCGTGAGAAGTAGATGTATCTCTAACTTTATCTATTGCATCTATTACTGTATTTAATGCTGTGTCAAATCCAATTGTAAAGTCAGTATAAACTAAATCATTGTCTATTGTTCCTGGTATTCCTACAGTTTTTACTCCTAGTTTTGATAGAAGCTTGGCCCCAGTGAATGAACCATCTCCACCTAATACTACTAGAGCATCGATGCTATAAGCTTTTAATATTTTTGCTGCTTTTTCTCTAACTTCTTCCTTCTTAAATTCAGGGCATCTAGCAGTTCTTAGGATTGTACCTCCTCTATGAATAATGTCTGCTACAGATGATCTATTCATTGGAAAAAGTTCTCCATTTATTAGACCTGCGTATCCTCTTTGAACTCCCATAACTTGAATTCCATGATGCAATGCAGTTCTAACAACTGATCTTATTGCAGCATTCATTCCAGGAGCATCTCCACCACTTGTTAAAATAGCTATTTTTTCTATGCCGTTTTTTTCCATGCTGTTTCCTCCTTAACACCATAGGGGCAAAGTTTGTCCCAACTTTTGCTTAAATAATCTTTTACTATTTATAATTATATTATTTACAATAATTATATCATTTACTGGTTTTAACTAAATTTACTAACTCTTTTTACTACTCATCTATTTTACTTTGAAGTTGAGTTTTATGCAACTAAAATAAAGTATAATTGCGATTTTTATCGACTTTTTTTATACTTTGCTATATCTATTATAACCTATTTTTATATATTTTATAGAATATTTAATTATTTTTATTAAACTTTCAGCTATCTTTACAAAATCCTCATTGTAATCTTTTACCTTTTTACAGTTTTCAAAAATTTCCCCAAATAATTTTATTATTTTTTCTTTTATCAATGGTAAATTTATAAAAGATTCAAAAAATTCTATAGATATAATAATTTAAAACTGCTTCATAACTAATATTATGAAACAGCTCTAATATAAACTAAAACCTGAAACCTGAAAATGGAAATCGAAAACTGTAAAAACTGCTGTTATTCCACCAGTCTAACATTATCTTCTCCCATAAGTTCCTTAAGATAACTAATTGCATCTGAATCTATATTTATCCAAATATCCCTAGGCCCTCTATATTGTTTCCTATCATTTGAAGTAAATAGGTAAACTGCAGTATCTCCCTTATATTCTTCAGGAATTGCTCTTGCTTCTTTTATAAAGGCCTTTGCATGATTCATATTTTCTACTTTTATATAAACCTTTGATGAATTTATTTTTTCTAAAGGCTCTATAGTTTCACATATAAGTTTTGGTAGTTCATCCTCTTTGATGCTTATTCTTCCCTTAATAACTACTAGGCTATCTTCCTTTATAGATTCTCTTACCCTATCTAAAGTTTTAGGAAACACTATAACTTCTATAGTCCCTGTTAGGTCTTCTAGCTGTAAGAATGCCATCATAGTATTATTTCTTGTTATTTTCTGATTTACAGAAGCAAGGATTCCACCAAGAACAACCCTTTGCTCGTCGTGAATTATGTCATCAGGTATTTCTATATTTCCATAAGAGTCTTTTATTATTTCATAAGATTTAAATACCTTTTCTATATTTGTTGAAGTTTGAACTTTAAGGCTATAAACATATTCATCTAGTGGGTGACCAGATAAATATAGACCAGTCATTTCCTTTTCCATTGCTAAAAGATTCTTTTTAGAAAATTCTTTTATGTTTGGATAAGTAATTTCTGGTGACTCTATTATATCCTCATCTAAACCAAAGAGACTTATTTGACCATCTATATTTCGTTTCTTTTCACTTGAAATTCCATCCATTAATTTTTCATAAACAGCCAATAATCTTGATCTAAATACTTCAAAGCAATCTAAAGCTCCAGCCTTTATTAAACTTTCTATGGCTCTTTTATTAACTGCAGACAAGTCTAATTTATTTATAAAGTCCATTAAAGATTCAAAGGTACCCTTTTTATTTCTTGAATCTACTATGGATTCTACAACATTGTAGCCAACATTTTTTATGGCAGCTAATCCAAATCTTATTTTATCCCCCTTAACTGTAAACTTTGAATAACTTTCGTTTATATCAGGAGGTAAAACTTGTATTCCTAAACTTTCAGCAAAATTTATATAATTAGCAACCTTTTCACTTATTCCCATAACAGAATTAAGCATTGCGGCTATTGTTTCTACTGGATAGTATCTCATTAAGTATGCTGTTTGATAGCCTACTATTGCATAAGCTGCTGCATGAGACTTATTGAAGGCATAACTTGCAAAGTCCATCATTTGGTCAAAAATCTTATTTGCAGCTTCTTCTGAAATCCCATTTCTTAAACAGCCTGGGACCTCAACAGTTTCATCCTCATTTGCAATACCATAAATAAAGTTCTTTCTTTCCTCTTCCATAACCTTATGCTTTTTCTTAGACATAGCCCTTCTAACAAGGTCACTTCTTCCCATTGAATATCCTGCAAGCTTCATAACTATCTGCATAACTTGCTCTTGATATACTATAACTCCGTAAGTAACATCTAAGATATCTTCAAGTTCTGGAGTAACATATTTAATCCTATCAGGATTTTTCTTTCCTTCTATATAGTTGGGGATTTCTGCCATAGGACCTGGTCTATATAAGGAAATTCCTGCTATGATATCTTCTAAGGAGTCTGGCTTTAGTTCCTTCATAAAGGAGGTCATCCCTGGTGACTCTAATTGGAAAACTCCTGCTGTCTTTCCTTCACCAATCATTTTATAAACCTCTTGATCATCAAAGTCTATTTTATCTAAGTCTAGGACTATCCCCCTATTTTCTTCTACCATTTTTACTGCATCGTTTATTACAGTTAAGGTTCTTAGCCCTAAGAAATCCATCTTTAAAAGACCTAATTCTTCTAAAGTTGTCATATCAAATTGTGCAACAATAGAATCTTCATTCTTTTGAAGGGGTACGTATTCAACTAATGGTCTTGATGCTATTACAACTCCTGCTGCGTGAGTTGATGAGTGTCTTGGAAGTCCTTCTAAAGATCTGCTTACATCAATTAGAGCCTTAACTCTTTCTTCATTATTATAAGCTTCCTTTAATTCTGGATTTATTTCTAAAGCCTTATCTATTGTTATATTAAGCATTGTTGGAATCATTTTAGCTATTCTATCCACTTCTGCATAAGAATAATTCATAGCCCTTCCTACGTCTCTTATGCAGGCTCTTGCAGCCATAGTTCCAAAGGTTATTATCTGTGAAACATTATTTATTCCATACTTTTCAACAACATAATCAATTACTTCCTGTCTTCTTTCATAACAAAAATCCGAATCAATATCCGGCATACTCACTCTTTCTGGATTTAAGAATCTTTCAAAAAGCAAATTGTATTTTATCGGATCTATCTTTGTTATTCCTAAAGTATAGGCTACTATTGATCCTGCTGCAGACCCTCTACCTGGTCCCGTTGGAATTCCATTTTCATTTGCAAATCTGATAAAATCCCAAACTATTAAAAAGTAATCTACATAACCCATTTGCTTGATAACTGATAGTTCATATTCTAATCTTTCAATATATCCACAGCCTTCTTCATTTTCCTTGTAATAATCCACAAATTCTTCAACATTTAGTGGCTTATTTCTGAACTCCTTGAAAGCATCATATCTTTCTATTAATCCTGAGTAACAAATATTTTTTAAGTATTCATAGGGTTCCATCCCTTCTGGAACTGGAAACTTAGGAAGTTTTGATACATGAAATTCATAATCAAAGTTACATTCCTCTGCTATTTTTCTTGTATTTTCTAAAGCCTCTGGTACAAAGGAAAAAATGTCCCACATCTCTTCTTGAGATTTTAAGTAAAATTGATCTGAAGGATATCTTCGCCTATTAGTATCATCTATTGTTTTTCCTGTTTGAATACACATAAGTACATCNTGNGCTTCANANTCTTTTTGATATATGTAATGAACATCATTTGTTGCAACTAAAGGTATACCTGTTTCCTTTGATATTCTTATATTCCAATCTATAACCTTCTTTTGCTCTTCCATACCATGATTTTGTATCTCTAAATAAAATCCTTCTTTGAAAATATCTTTATATAAAAGAGCTGTTTCCTTGGCTTTTTCATAGTTGTCCTTAAGTATCCAAGATTGAACTTCTCCACCTAAGCAGGCACTTAATGCTATTAGTCCCTCGCTGTGTTTTCTTAAAAACTCATGGTCAACCCTTGGTTTATAATAAAAACCTCTAATAGAAGCTTCTGATGTTATCTTCATAAGGTTTTGATAACCCTCATCATTTTTAACTAATAAAACTAAATGATGGGTGCTATTTTCCTTATCATTTAACTTAATATCCATGGACTTAGCTGCAACATATATTTCACATCCAATTATGGGCTTAATGCCTTGTGCAACTGCCTCTTTATAAAAGGCCACGCATCCATACATAACTCCATGATCCGTTATAGCTATGCTCTCCATCCCTAATTCCTTAGCTCTGCTTATTACATCCTTTACCTTCCCAGAGCCATCAAGCAAACTATACCCCGTATGGAGATGCAGATGAGTAAATTTCTTATCCATATTACACCACACTTTCTGTTCAGTTTTCAATTTTCAGTTTTCAGTTCAGTTGCGGATGAAATTCCTGCGGAATTTCTAAAAATATAAGATTTTAGAAACTGCCTTAGCAGTTTCATCCTTAACTGATACCTGGAACCTGAAACCTGAAAACTGAAAACTGTTTAATAGTTTCCTGTTCTAATTTCTTCTGCTATTTTTTCTATTTTTCTTAATCTATGGTTAACTCCTGATTTGCCAACTGGAGGGTTTAGCATTTCCCCTAGTTCTTTTAGTGACTCATCAGGATAGTTTAGTCTTAACTCTGCTATTTCCCTTAAGTTTTTTGGCAATCTTTGAAGGCCTAATTCTCTTTGGATTAGCTTTATGCTTTCAACCTGTCTTACAGCAGCATTTACTGTTTTGCTTAGGTTTGCTGTTTCGCAATTTACTAATCTATTTACATTGTTTCTCATTTCCTTCATTATTCTTATATTTTCTAATTCTAGTAATGAAGTATGAGCTCCTAAAATTCCTAGTAAATTTGATATTTGTTCTCCTTCTTTTAGGTAAACTATATAGCTATTTTTTCTTTGTATTACTTTTGTATTTAAGTCAAAAAGATTTATTAATTTAGATAAATCTCTAGCATATTCTTCGCTATGGGTTACAAATTCTAAATGATAGGTTTTTTCAGGATTACTAATACTTCCCCCACCTATAAATGCACCTCTAATATAATATCTTTTAAGTTCATCTGTTTTTACCATTTCTTCATCTATTCTATAGTCTAAGGTTAATACACCTTCTACTTCTCTTAATATTCCTGTATCCCTTAAAAGATCTTTTACTCCCATGCTTTCATCTATAACAATCATATATATATTATTTTTCTTTAATGATCTACTNTTCTTAACCATTAGTTTNGAATGTATGTTAAAGTAATCTTTTAACAAACTAAAAATATGCCTTGCAGAAGCTGGATTTTCTGTGGTTATTCTAAAGGATAACCCAGAGCCGCTAAAGGTTATAGTTCCACTAACTTTCATTATTGCAGATATTTCTGCTAAGGCTTTTTCTTTTGTTAATTCTGAATATCTGCAAATTTCTCCCTTTACTTTTGATGAAAACGACATATTCCTATTCTCCTTGTTTCTATTATTATCATTTTATTATATCATAAATAAAGCTAGAATTTTATATGCAAATTCTAGCTTTATTCAGGTTAAATGAGGATAGAAATGTAAAAATCCTCACCTTCAATTTTTGACTCTATTAATCCATTATATTTTTTAACTATCTTTCTTACATTATATAAACCATAGCCTCTTCCTATACCCTTAGTAGATACACCTTTGTCAAAAATTTTCTTCATTTTGTTTTTAAATTCTTTGGAAGTAGAATCTACTTTGTTTACTACTTCTATTTCTATATCTTCCTCGCCTTCTTCCTTAAAAACAGCTAATCTTACTCTTCTTTTATCTTTTTCTAAATTTTTAGTAGCTTCAATAGCATTATTTAATAAATTACTTAATATTACAGTAATTTCTGTATTATCTAATCCAGATTCCCCTATATCTGCTGTAATACTAAATTCAAATTCTATGCCTAGCTTTTCACATTCCATTAGCTTACTATATAAAACTGCTTTAACTACAGTGTTATCTAGTTGAACTATAGCATTTAAAAGGCTTGTACTTCCTAACTGCCCCATATACTTATTAGTTTTTTCCTTTGCTTCCTCGATACTTTTTGAAATCTGTACCAGTGAATATATTATATTTATATGATTTTTATATTCATGTTCATTTGCTCTAATATTATCTATCATTTTATCTAATATTGGATTATAGGTATTTTTTACTTCTGTATTTTTATTTTTTATAATTGAAGTGCTTAAATATCTATAAAAAATTATATTTATGAATACATTGATAAGTATAAATATGTTTATTTGTATTATTATTAAATTAGAAAACTTTCCGCTATCATAAACTAACTTAAATATCATAAAAACCATAAATAAGTTCATTGATATATTTGATATGTAAATATTATCCTCCAAAGATTTTTCAAAATCTATGTCATACTTTCTTATAATATATCTAAGCAGCAAAATTATAAATATATACCCTATACTAACTATTCCTAGCAAAACCGACATTAACTCTCTAATCTTACTAGTAAAAGAATATAAAACTATGCTGGATATATTTCCTATTACAAAAGTTACTATTACACATATAAGTATTTCTATTAATGTTAGATATCTATCCTTTTTATCAACATAAGCTATACACAATATCATTAATATTAAATCAAGAATAAGTACTATTAATGGATTAATTTCCTTGAATCTTTCAAATATTATGCTACATATTAGAATTATAATAGTATACTTCCACAGATTTTCTCTTCTGCTTTTATTAAATAGAGTATTATAAAATATTACCGCAAGAAACATTTCAATAAAGATCGCTACTATTTCTCTGATTGAAACAAGTATTTCCATAAGCTACTCCCCTTCAATTTAATCCTGCTAAATTCCTCACAACCTATATTTTAGCAAATATCCAGTATTTTTCCTATATATTTGACAGAAAAAATAAAACTTCTATAATTTTATAGAAGTTTCGTCAATATTATTGTTTATTTTTATTTCTGTTTTCTTTTTCCTTAATTTTTTGGGAAACATACATATATTCTATAATCTTTTTCCTATCATATAAAAGCTTTCTTTCCATTATTGTATCTACAATAACCTCTCCTAATTTTTCTGAATCATGCTTTACATAACCCTTTTCTATTTTTGATAAAGGCTCTTCTATTATTTGAACCCCTAATTTTTTTATTTCTTTTTTATCTAATTCAACTAAACTTGAATTATCTAAAGCATATTTTTCCTTAACTTCTGATGGTATGTCACCGTTATTAGCAATAACATAATCGACAATATTTCTTCCACCATATTTTCTTAATACCTTTATATGATCTGATGCCTTAAAACCATTTGTTTCTCCAGGCTGTGTCATTATATTTGATATATATATTTTTATAGCATCACTTTTTCTTATACTTTCAGCTATGTTTTTTACTAATAAATTAGGAATAATACTTGTATACAAACTTCCTGGTCCTAATACTATAGCATCTGCTTCCCCAATTGCCTTAATAGCATCATCTAAGGGTTTTGCATTTTGAGGTTCTATTCTAATTTTTTTAATTCTTGAGTTTTGTCTTAAGGCCTCTTCTGGTATTTGGGATTCTCCTTCTACCTTATTTCCATTTTCAAGTTCTGCAACTAATTTCATATCCTCTAAGGTAACAGGTAATACTCTTCCTGTTACAGCTAATACTGAACTCATTTTTTGAACTGCATCTTCGAAATTATCACTTATTCCATTCATGGCAGCCAAAAACAAGTTACCAAAACTTTGGTTTTTAAGCCTTCCATCTTTAAATCTATATTGAAGTAGATCCTCCATTAAAGGTTCTGTATCTGCTAAAGCTAAAATACAGTTTCTTATATCTCCAGGTGGGAGCATTCCTAAATCTTCTCTTAAATCACCAGAGCCACCACCATCATCTCCTACTGTAACTATAGCAGTAATATTAGATGTATAATATTTTAATCCCCTTAGCATTGTAGATAGTCCTGTNCCCCCTCCTACAACTACTATTTTGGGGCCCTTTACTAGCAGTCTCTTTTCATCAATCAGGTTTCCTATCTTCCTACTATTTAGGGAAATATTTATTTGTCTCTTATTATTAAGCTTAATTATTGATTTTGTTATTTCCATAACTGATATGGTTATAACAAGAATGCCTGTTATATTAAGAAATATATAAAATAATTTATAATAATAATCATAAACTCTTCTAATGGCAAGCTCTGTAAATCCAAAAGCTATTAGCAAGACACCAAATAATCCAAAGAAAAACCATCTCTTTACTTTCACACCCGGTTTTAACCAATCATAAAGTTTCATAGTTTTCTTGCTCCTTGGTGTACATCCTCTTTTATATCTCTATGTTCTATTGAAACATTATAGTTTTTATTTAGTAATTTTTCATATATTGAATTTGCTATAGCAACTGATCTATGTCTTCCTCCAGTACATCCTATTGATATAATTAATTGCCTTTTTCCTTCTTTTTTGTAGCATGGAATTAAAAATTCCAGCATATCTTCAGTTTTAGCTAAAAACGTCTTAGTTTCTTCCTGCTCCAATACATATTCCTTTACTGGCTTATCATTTCCTGAATAAGGCTTAAGGGATGGTATATAGAATGGATTAGGTATAAATCTAACATCAAATACAAGATCTGAATCAACTGGTATTCCATGTTTAAACCCAAAACTTAATATAGTTACTGAAAGATTTTTCTTTGGCTGCTTTGAATCACCATAATGTTTATTCATTTCTTCTCTAAGATCTTTAATTGCATACTTGGAAGTATCTATTATTATATCTGCCCTATCTTTGACTTCTCTTAATCTTGTTCTTTCTTCATTAATTCCAGCTATAACTCTTCCTCTAGGTGCTAAGGGATGGCTTCTTCTAGTCTCTTTAAATCTTTTTACTAAAACCTCATCTGAGGAATCTAAAAATAGTATTTCATATTTAAAATCTTGAGCTTTTAAGTAATTTAAGCTTTCAAATAAATCATCAAAGAAAATTCCGCCTCTTATATCTATTACTAAAGCTACTTTGTTAATTTTTCCGTCACTTTGTGTGCAAGCCTCTGCAAATTTAGGTATTAATTTAGGAGGAAGATTATCTACACAAAAATACCCNATATCTTCAAGGCTTCTTGTTGCTTCTGTTTTTCCTGCTCCTGATAAACCTGTAACTATTATAAATCTCATGATATTATGCCCCCTTGCTTATATGTTCTATAGCTTAATTATATCATTGAAATTAATATAATTAAATCTATTGTTAGCTTAATTATATTAATTTCAAATAGTTATTATTCTAAAGTCTATCTTTCAAACATATCTCCTAATGTTCCTAGAATACCTCCTTGATCAACTTGTCTTCCACCAGTTTGAGGGGCTGCTGCAATTACCTTAGAGGCTAACTTACTAAATGGCAAACTTTGAACCCATACATCTCCAGGTCCTGTTAATGTGGCAAAGAACATTCCTTCACCACCAAATAGNGTATTTTTTATTCCACCAACAAATTCTATATCATAATGAACATTTTGAGTCATTGCAACTAGGCATCCTGTATCAATTTTAATTGTTTCTCCAGGCATTAAGCTTCTTTTTACTATAGTACCTCCTGCATTTATAAAAGCCATTCCATCTCCTTCTAATTTTTGAAGTATAAATCCTTCGCCACCAAAAATTCCAGCACCCAATTTCTTTGTAAATGCAATACCTACACTAACACCCATAGCTGAACATAAATATGCATCCTTTTGACAAATTAACCTACCTCCATAATTTCTTAAATCCATTGGTATTATCTTTCCTGGATATGGTGCTGCAAAAGCTACCTTTTGTTTTATATAGCCTGTATTGGTAAAGGAGGTCATAAATAAACTTTCACCTGTAATTACCCTTTTAGCAGCTCCTCCTAAAGCTCCCCAAAAACCTCCACTTTTCTTACTGCCATCTCCAAAAACAGTATCCATTTTGACGCTGTTGTCCATCATCATCATTGCTCCTGCTTCAGCAATTACAGCTTCCCTAGGATCTAATGTAATTTCAACAAATTGCATTTCATTCCCTTTAATTTCATAATCAATTTCATGTGCTATCATTATTAAATCTCCTTTATAATTTATTAATTATTTTCGTGATACCTTACCATATCTATAATTATTAGGAGTCCAATCAGGAAAACAGTATACTCTTCATCAATTACCTCTAAAGAATAAGAATCCCTTAAAATAGTAAGCTCCTTATCTATTCTTCCTATTTCTCTATTATCCTTTTCTACTATATAATGTCTTCCTAAAATATCACGAGCCTTCATTTTTATATTTCCCATTTTACCAGTAATATTATATTCGGGAAACATAAATTCTTTCCTTATTTCAGCTATTTCCATCATATTAGAGTCAAAGCAAATATACCTATGAGCACCAATCCGTAGCTTCTGTTTTAAATATAATAACCTCCTATTGTTCAAATCGTATACGTATATATTCTTACCTAAATCAAATTTATCTGCCTCTACTATATACTCCTCTTTACCATATTCATTTAATACATCAAATTTACTTCCAATTGAAAAAATCCTTTGATTAATATAAAACTTCCTCATTATTTCCTCCCCTTTTTAATATTTTCACTTACCCCTTTAAAGAGTTTATTTAAATCTTAAATATAGTATATTATACTACATTACAAAAGTCAATAATTTTATAGTTAAAAATTAGAAATTTTATATTAATTCAAAGAAAAAAGAGCTGCTACATAAAAAATTATGTAACAGCCCTACATTAATAGTTATTAAAATCCCCTAGGAATTTTTAATTCTATTTTCCACAATTCAGCACAGCTGAATTATATCCTCAATTGTAAATTCTACATTAATTGTACATTCTACATTGTAAATTATATCAGTCTTCTCCTACTATTCTAACCTCA
>JGI24708J26588_10002135_pt1 | contig 15145 bp, 12 predicted proteins | sample BioPla1DNA2_FD_26588 | JGI IMG/M metagenome (IMG submission 26588) | reverse complement strand
CTGGGTCTCATCCTCAGTTCAGTGGCAGGTCTGGTCGTTGCCGTACTCTTCATGCTCCGGGGGCTACAGGAGGACGTTGGACTCTTGAAATCTGTTACGACGAAACGGATGAGGAAGCTTGCCGTCCGGTACCGGGAGTTCGCGCTCTATGGAACCACCGGAAACCTTGCAAACAGCATGTCCTGGGAACTGCCGGCCTTCATGCTTGCCTACTTCTTCAACCCCACCGTCCTTGGTAACTACGCTCTTGCCATGATGGCGGTCAGGCTGCCCATGGCGATGGTTGGCAGATCTGTCGACCAGGTGTTTTACCAGAAAGCGAGCGAGGAGAAGAACCTGACCGGGGGCGTGCAGACCGTCGTCCAGGAGGTCCATACGCGGCTCATCGCCGTCGGGATCTTTCCCTTCGTCCTCTTCATCATCCTTGCCGGGGATCTCTTCACCTTTGTCTTCGGTGCAGACTGGCTCACCGCCGGCACCTACGCGCGGATCCTTGCCCCCTGGCTCTTTGCCGTCTTTATCTTCTCGCCAATTTCATCCCTGTTCGATGTCCTGGAGAGGCAGAGGGCTTATTTATTTTTCGAGGTCGTGATCCTGTGTGCATGGGCCGTCATCTTCTCCATTGGCGGCTCCTTCGGAAACCCCGCCTTAACCCTCGCTCTCTTCTCCATCGGCGGTGTGCTCATGTGGGGAGCGAAGAGCGCCTACCTCATACGGGAGTCGGGTGCGGGATACCGGGGGAGCGTTCTCAGCCTGACCCGGCACCTGCTGCTGAGCATCATCATCTCCCTCCCTCTGGTGCTTGCGGTATTCCTGGAACTCCCGTTCCATCTCCTCCTCGGAATCGCAGGAATAACTGCGGTTGCCTACTACCTCCTGATCTTCTTCACCGATACCCTGGTTCGCAGCGAGGTCATAGGGATGGTCCAGGGTCTGGTTCGTCCGGAGCACATCGATTGGATGAAGCGGTTATGCCTGTTTCGATGATACATGTCTATCAAGGGCTCGACTGCTTAAAGTTGGTAATTCAGCTCCCATTCCAGTATTTGGTCTGAATTTATTGGTGCTGTATGGGGCTGCACCTCATGAACGTTTATATGAAACAAGATCCCGGAGAACCCATAAGATTATATTAGAGTACCCCTCTTAACGAATCTACGCCCTATAGGGTGAAGTTTACTCGATACGAATGCTGAAGACGGTTTCCATTCAAAGGAAGGGACGGAATCCCGAATGAAGATCCGCTGGTTAGAGAGGATAGCTAATATCTCCCCGTACCTGATATTGTTCACCTATATCGTAGGTTGCATTTTCTGTCTCCTGGTTGACGGGATGAGTTACCTGATCAACGGCTCAATCATAGCGATTCCAGTGATCCTGGGATCCTTTGCATTTGTTCTCATTAAAAAACGGGATCTCAATCTCTCGGGGAGGACTGAAGTATTTTTATATAACCGTTCAAAGTCCGTGATGTTGTTCTTGCTATTCTACACGCTCACCATTCTGGTTCTTCTTATAACCCCTGCCGAATCAAAATGGGGCCTTCTGACGATACTTATCCTATATACCATAATATTTATCCAGATCGTATCCAGGGGGCTGATACCTGCAGTGGTGCTCCTCGAGATCATGCTCACCCTTGCAGTCACGATCTACAGTTATACTCTGCGGCCCGCTCTATACTTTGGGATGACGGATATACCGCCACACATGTACATGTCCACCGTCACCTACCTATCAGGGCATGTCATCTCGGGAGAACTCGGGAATTATACTTACTTTCCCCTGTACCACGTGTTTGTGGCCATCTCTTCGCATATTTCCGGGCTGGATATTCAGGCCTCTCTCTTTGTCACCACAGGCCTGATTTTCTCCTCAACGGTGTTATTCCTGTACTACCTGGTCAACACCATATTCCATAACGAACAGATCTCGCTCATAGCCGCTCTTATGTACGCTATGAACGCCGACGTCGTATACTACGGCACATATATGGTGACGAGGACTATGGCCTATGTTGGATTTCTCATCCTCCTGTACCTGCTCTACTCCCTGACAAGCCCGGGAGTTGATGCAGGAAACTCCGCCGGCAGACCCATTGCCTGGAAATTTTTTGTTGTGATTACGGTCATTTTCATACTTTTGGTCCACCAGATATCTACACCCATGATCATCGTCCTGCTTGGCCTCCTCTTTATCTTCGAATTATATATTCATGACAATATTCACGTAACCCCGGTTTTCCTGATGGTGCCCATCACTCTGTGTGCCTCCTACTGGCTCTTCATAGCCTATTCATTTCTGGGAGAACTGCTCCCACGCACCGATCTGTCGTTATATCAGAATATTGTCTTCGCCAGCGTGGTCAATTTGGGCCTGAGTTTTCTGGTAAACCATGTCGATGCCTTAATCATCGTATTCTTCGCTGTGACCGGGGCGTTCTATCTCCTATGGAAACAGCAACCGAGGTATTCTATTGTATTTGGCATTTTAGGGATCTTAGCAATCCTCCTGAACGTTCCCAACGTTCTTACCATGGTGTTCCAATTAGTGACGATCCTCAGGATTGATCGGTTTGCGTTGCTATTCCTGCCGTTTCTTGCTATTGTCATGGGTTTTGGGCTATATCTCTTCGGCCGATACCTGTCTGATGTGAAGGTGCCGGTAAGGTCGGTCGGGATACTGCTGGTCACTCTGGTCGTCCTCTATGGCATTGGTTCTCTTGGGCTTGTTAAATCTGAGGCTGATGAAATGAGTTACATACGGGAATCTTTCAATCAGGACGAGATAGTTGGGTTTGATCACATCCTGAGGACGGTGCCGAGTGGCTCTTCTCTATACTCGGATTACTATACGTCTCGATTCTTCGCAAGACCGGAGATCGATCAATCTGAACGCCTGGGGTTACCCTACTATATTAGTTACTGGATGGAGGATGATCTGGAGGCATCAGGGGAAAGAGGGTATATCATTCTTCCAGATAACCAGTTCCATCACGGCGGCTTGCTCTTCGGGAAGAGCGATGAGTTTGATCCGGAGGGCCTTCAGCCCTACCTCCCGACAGAAGAAAATACCCGGATGATTACAGGTAGATTGTCTACGGAGAATAAGATTTACTCAAACTATGGAGTCGACATATACTACTCTCTGAATTGATGGATCTAGGGAAACACGCCGACCTGCCTTCCATACTGCATAGTATCGATGGGTTCGCCGGGCCCAAGTTACAAGTGCCGCATCATCTGTCATTATTGGGGGTTTGACAGCACACGCTTATTAGCCGCTCCCTCGCTTACCACTCTGCCACCCGCTGGAGTTTTTCCTTTTCGCTAACCCCTGCTGCAGTTGTCGCCCCTGCCTGAAGTATGTTCACGGCGACGATTGAAGGACGGTTTTCCCGGCCACTCACATCCAGAGCAGTGTATGAAACTGTATCGTTGTGGGATGACCCCCGATAAGGTTTATATATGTTGTCCCCCCCGAAGGAAGCAGAGGTTCCTATCATGTTGGGTATAGAACTTGTTGAACCAGCGGTTCTCTGGCGCTTTTTGGATTCTCCATTCGTCCCCAAACTTAAAGCNGGATACACGAAGTTGGTATCGGGTTCTGCTTTCATACCCGGCCGGAATCTGGATCAAAGCCAACTAGACCTTCTCTTCCAGGTAGACCCGACAAACGATATACTTATTGTGGAGGCTCCCCGATGAATGCACTATCTGCACCTGCTCTGACCGTTGTGCGGAATCGTTTCTATACGCAAGATCCTGTTGGTCAGCACGATCCCGGAGACATCGAAAATTCCCTGAAGAAACCATGCGGGGGGACGGTGTCGCTGTTGGCTCTCGATTCATCGAAAACTTTGGTGGAGATACTCCCACCTGCCATAAGGTCGGAGTGGGGACGCTTGGTGTTGCCACCGCCTTGGAAACTGCGGGTAATAACCTGGCATTCACTGACTCCCAGGGTGGTTTCCAGGCTTACGAGGAGCGGACGATCGAAGTTCCTCAACTCCACGGCAATGAGATGTCGACTGGCTCCGAGATTCAGATCCAGATCAGCGATCGCTACCCGAAAGTCGCCGGGGTGCCGATCCAGGTACGCTATGACATCGGGAAGACTTCTAGCGGGAACCTGCTCCCTCCCCTCTATCCTATAGGGCCGGAGCGCGGCAGAATCGTAGTGCCCTTCGTTCAGCCCGCTCTCTTCGTCATTGCACCTTTCCAACTGTTATTGGAGGATAAGAGGCTATGAATCCAAAGATTTCTGTCATTATCCCGGTAAAAAATGAAGGGGTTCAGATTGGAAATTGTCTGCAGGCTGTATTAAAGCAGACTCTCAAGCCTTACGAGGTCATTGTTGTTGATGGACACTCTACGGATGACACAGTTGCAAATGCGCTGAAGTTCCCGGTCAAAGTGCTTTATGAAGAACAACGTACACGGGCCGGGGCGAATAATGTAGGCATTGCGAGCGCTCAGGGGGATTATATTGCATTTACGGATGCCGACTGCATCCCTGAAGAGGATTGGTTAAAGAATTTGTATAAAGAATTTGGAGATGGTATTGCTGGCGTAGGCGGAGGGATAAAGAACATAGGAGAGGGTCTATGGGAGAACTCCATCAACCTGGCAACAAATACCTTCCTGGGCAGTGCGAACTCGGTTCAAGGTCGATACTTCAAACATCGGAGGTTTGTAAATAGCATCAGCGGGTGCAACAGCATGTACAGGAAGGAAGACATTATTACATGTGGGGGGTTTAATGCATCCTTGTCCACTGCTGAGGATACTGATCTCAATCACAGAATCTTAAATCTTGGCAAACTCGTTTACACCCCCGATGCCATCATTTTGCACAATCACAAGCGCGGATTAAAGGATTTCCGGAAGAGGATGTATCAATATGGATATGGTAGGGCAAAGAGCGGTTTATGGGATCTTCAGGTTGTTCCACCCGTATTTGGATTATTATTAGGTGTTTCTATCATATTTTACCACTGGCCGTTTATCGTAGCACTGTTACTCTATGGTAGCCTCATTGTGGGGACTGGAGTTGTATTTGGCATCCGCCATAAAAAGCCTCAATATCTGATCTCTATTCCTGCTGTTTACGTCCAGGAACATATATCCTACAGTTTGGGCATATTGTGCGGCTCATTTGAGATGATACGCTCTATGCTGAATCCCTGGCAAGGCGAGGAAATAAACTGATCCGGTGGTGAAAATGCGATATAGTAAGGTGCGCCAAAAAGGCCCGGGGAGCGGTTATCAGCTTCCATTCCCCGAATCCAATATGCTCTCGTGCCTGGGTTTCCACAAATTCAGGTCTGATCCCAGATCTGATGCGTCTCAGTTATCGCCTTCTGGGAAGGGGGCAGAGGGGGAGTATCCCTCTCCTGCATAGGAATTTCAGGATGACTTATCATACAGGCGATGGTTGGTGATACTGTGACTACAAGAATAGCGATATTATGCAACACATTTTCTGGAAGTGTTGGTGTAGACAGAGTTGTTGCCCGACAGGCAAAAAATTTGAGCAACATGCCCGGCAACCATGTTACTATCTTTACGTTAAAGCAAGAGATGTCGCCTCCGGATAATGTAGAGGTCAGGGTCATAGGGATGCCTCACGGGTTTATAGCAGAAAGGCTCTGGCGTTTGTCGTTCCCTTTAAATGCTATAAAAATTGTGCAATGGCTTCCGATGTTGAAAGAGTATGATATCGTATACAGCCATCAATATCCTCTAAACTGGCTGGCGTACCTCGGAAAAAGGAGATATGGTATCAAATATATTTACTATCACCACCACCTTAACCCACCTGAGGCTTATGATGGGTTCCTGCAACACGCTTATGCCAGAATGTTAAATTCTTTAACGTTATGGAGCGCTAAGAAAGCCGATGACGCCATCTCTATCAGCCAGTACTCAAGAAAATCTCTATTAGAAGATATTGGACTGGATAGCACCGTTATTTATGATGAGATTGACCTGGATAGATTCCATCCGGATATTGATGGAGCTATAATCCGGCGGAAGCATAATCTCGATAATAACCCTGTGATGTTGTATGTCGGAGGTATAACCCCTCCAAAAAGGATCAAGTTGTTGATTGAAGCGTATTATATCGTTAAAGATACCATTCCTGACATAAAATTGATAATCGTAGGGAAGGGGTCGTTTGACGGTTATTACCGGGACCTTAAGAAAATGAGCGATGATTCGGTCATCTTTACAGGCTATATCTCTGATGATGAACTGCCGTATTACTATGCCGGATGTGACGTCTATGCTACCGCGAGTTTATGGGAAGGCTTTAATTTACCGTTGGTTGAGGCTCAAGCATGCGGCAAACCTGTCGTTGCCTTTGATGTTGGAGCCCATAGCGAAGTGGTTAGTACCCCTGAGAACGGGTTACTGGTTCCCGCGGCAGATGTGTCCGCTTTGGCGGGGGCCGTTCTCAAGATAATTCAAAGCCGGTCCGGCTGTTCATAGATGGGAGGGGATGATATCGTGAGGATCGGTAATATCCAACTCTTCCAACCCGCGAACACCTCCACCAAAGACGATATGAGCAAATACGGTTTTATCACTCCGATTCTGTTAAAATCCGGGTTAAACCCTACGGTGGGTCTTTTGCGCATACTTAGGTCCTTGATTCCTGAAAATCTCTGGGTTCTGGAGGTTTCTGCGGAGACCAGTCTCTGCAACGCTGTGGGCAAGAATTATCTACCTGGCTATCACAAGGTTACCCGCCATGTTCCGGGGCGGAATGGGATGACCCGTGTGTTAAATTATATTCGCACAGAATCCCGTGTTGCAATAAATATTGCCCTTCTCTCTACGGAGGTCAAAATCTGGGTTTTTTATGGCGAACATTCTCCGCTACCAATGATAACCGCCAGATTATTGGGAAAAACGATTATACTGGACCCCGTGGCAAATCCTGTCAAGATCCTTGAAAAAGTTGCCAGTAGGTATCGCTATGTCGGGTACGCAATGTCCCGTATCAATTTTATGTTGTCTCACCGTATAGTACTGTATTCGCCCCGCTTAATTGATGAGTGGAGTTTAGAAAAACATCGTCACAAAGTCCGCATTGCCCACGAACACTTCTTCGATTTCAACAACTTCACCGTTACTACCCCTCTGATTAACCGGCCGCCTCTTATTGGCTATATTGGTCGGCTGAGCGAGGAGAAAGGCATCTGGAACTTCACCCAGGCCCTTCCTATTATTCTTGGGAGGCAAAAGGATCTCCGCGTACTCATCGGTGGGGACGGGCAGTTAAAGGAAGCGATTGAGACCTCCCTGCAGGACAATGGCTCCTCCGTCCGTGTCGATCTCACGGGCTGGATCTCTCATGACGACCTCCCCGGATACCTGAATCAACTACGTCTCCTCGTTCTCCCCTCTCACACTGAAGGGCTCCCAACAATCATACTTGAGGCCATGGCCTGTGGGACTCCGGTGCTCACGACGGCAGTCGGCGCGATACCGGATGTCATCGTAGACGGCGAGACTGGATTTGTCATGGAAAACAACTCCCCGGAGTGCATTGCGGCGAATGTGGCCCGAGTACTGTGTTCTCCAGAACTGGAGCAGATCGCGGAGAATGGAAGACGATTTGTGGAAGAAAACTTCACGTTCGAAAAGGCCGGGGAAAACTGGAGGAGGATTCTTGCCGATGTTAGATAGATCTGGTCGGTGCCGGGGCATGAGAGCGGCGCCCCTTCTTCGGGTTCGCGCACGAATCCCCCACACGGTCAACCCCCATACTATCTATCGGAGCCCCGCATGACTGTATACTTCTTGTCTTGCGATAACCCGGCAATGGGTCCCGTACTTTGCCGTAGGGCAGGGACTGCCCGAACAGAATGATCAACCCACCTTCTGCAGTAAGGCGATCGCGTCTTGAAATAATGAACGAGTGGAGCATTTCACCGTCTGGTGCGGGTGTGTGGGCGTGATCGCCAGCCGCACGCAGAAGTGCGCGGAAGAGCGCGAGAGACCTTGTCAGCTTGCCCTGGTACTCTGATTCACCGAGGGGGTTGTGAGAAAAATGCCGGGCCAGAACTCTTACCGGGATAAGTCGGTTCAGCGTCTGTGGAGATCGGGGAAGGCCTCATGTGAGGTAGGGCCGTTGATAGCCGGGAAGCCCCATCCGTAAGGGTGGGTAGTTCATTCTCACAGAAATTCGTTACGTCACCAGGGAAATACTAATACGTCCTGGAATATTGCTCATTTCCGGACCGCTGCAGCAACAATAATGCTCGAAGCAATCGATGGTAGTCTAACCCCAACGGTGTCTAACCCGCAGATGATTTTTCGCAGTCTGTAATCTTTTAAGAACGGGTACGCCTGATTTAGTATCTGCTGTGAGAGTGGGGGGAAAAATCCGCAGACATTCTGCTCAAGAATTTGGAAGCCGGAACTGTTCAGAGCGTCTTTAAGTGTTCTCAGATTAAAGTGCGTTGTATATATCTCTGTCGCCTTAAAGATTGGTCTCCTGACCGTCTGCGGGACACTTACGATAAGGATCCCCTCTCTTCCCAGGACGCGATGTATTTCTCGTAGTGTTGCCAGAACATTATCTACGTGCTGAAGAGTTGAAATACACAAAACTATATCGAAACATTCGTGAGTGAAAGGCAGATGTTCTCCAACAGATCTACAGAAATTCACTGAAACCCCTGCATCATATGCGTTCTTTTGAGCTCTTTTAAGTGACGTCTGCCAAAGAGGATCTACCCCGCAGCAATACTTCCCCTCCTTGGCCAGTTCGACAAGGAAGGTTCCTGCACCACAACCGACATCGAGGATGTTTTTTCTGCAGTTGTCATGCTTTTTGACACAATGTGATATTCGTTCACTGGTGAGTGCCCAGTACACTCTACTGACAGGATCGACTTTCCCTGATCGCCAGGTGTCCAGGAGGCTCTCCAGTTGAGAAAGAGTACTGTCGTTATTCATTGTTGCGCAAAACCTCTTCGATGCTGCGCAGGACGGTCTCAACGTTTTCATCACTCAGACCAGGATAAAGTGGCAGCGAGACTTCCTGTTCATAGACCTGTTCTGCATTCGGGAAATCACCGGGTTTGTATCCGAATGTCTCCTGATAGTACGGATGCAGATGCAGAGGAATGAAGTGAACACTACAATTTATGCCGCATTGCGCCATCTTTTGAATAAAGATGTCCCTGTAAAATGTTTTTAGCAGTATGGGGTACAGGTGATATACGTGCAAGCGGCCTGGCTTTTCAGCGGGGATTACAATGTCTTTGTTGGATCTCAGTGCATTATCATAGATGCTGGCCAGCCTCCGACGAGTTTCGATAAACCAGTCGAGTTTTTTGAGTTGTGGGATGCCGATTGCTGCCTGTAGATCCGTCATATTATATTTCCAACCACATTCTTCGATTTCGTAGTACCACGATCCGACAGCGGAATAACGCTTCCACGCATCTTTACTCAGGCCATGTAGGCGGATTTTTCTCAGTCGGTCTGCTATCTTTCCGTCTTCTGTGGCGATAGCTCCACCTTCACCGGTGGTCATGTTTTTTGTTGGGTAGAAACTAAAGCAGGTTGTATCTCCGAAGGTACCTATTCTCTTATGAGCATATTCTGCGCCGATAGCATGGGCCGCATCCTCAATAACCCAGAGGTTGTGATCCTCTGCGATTTCCTGGATTTCTTTGAGGTCGCACGGCTGGCCTGCAAAATGAACCGGGATAATTGCCCGTGTTTTGCTGGTAATATGCTCCATTATCTGTTCGGGGTCTATGTTGTAGGTATCGCATTCAATATCTGCAAGGACGGGCCTCGCACCCACATGTGCGATAACATTTCCTGTCGCTGCAAATGTATATGGGGATGTGATCACTTCATCCCCCTTCTCTATCCTGAGGGCAATGAGAGACAGATGCAGGGCGGCAGTGCACGAGTTTACCGCGACGACATGTTTTACCCCGATGTACTGGGCGAGTTCCTCCTCAAAAAAAACCGTTTTTGGCCCCATTGTAAGCCAACCTGATCTGACTGTTTTTACAATCTCTTCTACCTCTTCGTCGTCGATAAACGGCAGTGCAAATGGTATTGTCGTCTTCTCCATAAGTTATCTCGGCTCCGCCCGTTCATCGGTCTTGTATATCTTATACCTATCGAAGAATGCTCACAGACCTTGAGCACATCCCGAAAGTGCCCTGCGACCGGATACCCATATGGCTCCAAGCATGCTGGCGCATGTTCGAAAAGAATTGAGCAAGAGCCAGCGTCAAAAGGCTGACACGGCTTGCCCCCGGGTATCGCCTTGCGGAGGGGGGACCGGGAGGGGGTCCCGGCAGAGGCGTATTGGGGCGACCTCGATATCGCGAGTGGATTATGCCCGGGCAATCGTATAATTTAGCGCGATCTCAGGGTCAACGTTCTGGGACTATCGGTCTGGAGTTGAGCACCAGGGATCGATCGAGACCCTTGTGAGATGTGCTATGCCATGAGGTAGATCTCAGGTACTGCTGAATCTGGTCATCCTCTCGTGCGGGAGTTAGGCTCTGTCGGATTGTTTTGGGATCCCTTATGCCCGGTCCTATGATTAATCCAAGAGATCGTTATAAGTATTAAAAAACCACAGGCAGGCCCATGAAGAAGGTTCTGGTCGTCTCATATTATTATGCGCAGGGTGAAGTCATTGGATCCATCCGTATTCGAGGCCTCATTCAACACCTGGCTCAATTTGGTTGGGCTCCTACACTACTCACGGTGTCCCCCGATCAGAGCATCAGACGGGCATCAAATATTATTTATACCCCCATGAAGCCTGCTGACCCTCTCTTCCCAGAACTATTCAATATAGATCCCGATGTCCCATTCAAAGAACAATTTAGCGTTCCAGCAAATCGCAGCTTAACCTCGTTTTTGGAGTACGCTTTGAAAGTCTATAAGGAAGTCATCTACTATCCAGATGAACAAAAGGGATGGTATTCCCATGCAATTGCCGAAGGGTCAAGAGAATTAAAGCAGAATCATTACGATGCCATATTGAGTTCATCAATGCCGTATACGTCACATGTTATTGCCCGGGAGTTGAAGCGAAGACACGGTGTCCCGTGGATAGCAGATTTCCGGGATTTGTGGACACAAAATCATTTTTTTAAGCATTCGACTATTCGGAGGCTGTTTGAAACAAGGCTGGAAAGAAAAACTATCGAACGAGCAGATGCTATCACCACCGTGTCCGAACCATTGGCTGGTAAATTATCTGCCTTGCATGAAGGTATCCCGGTGTTTACCATAACTAATGGATTTGATCCGGATCTTTTGAACCATGGATACCCGGCCTCTACCTGCTTTAACATCGTATATACAGGTAAGATATACGATGGGAAACAGGACCCAGTGCCTTTATTTGTTGCGTTGCGCTCTCTTATCGATGAAAGATTAGTGGATCCGTCTGTCGTTCGGGTCGATTTCTATGGCCATCAGAGTGATTGGATTTATGATGAGATTTCCAAATATGATCTTGGTAAAAACGTCTTCCTCCACGATACCGTAACCAGGGATCGTTCTATAAATTTGCAGAGAAATGCTCAGATTTTGTTGTTACTCACATGGAACGATCCTGATGAAAAAGGGATATATACTGGAAAGATTTTTGAGTATTTAGCTGCACAAAGGCCTATTCTGTCCATTGGGGATAAAGGGAGTGTTGTTGACGATCTTTTGCTTCGGACGCGTGCTGGAGTAAGCCTTACTGATCCCGCGGAAATTTCCAGCTATCTGCGAGGTTGCTACAGAGACTACCTATCATCGGGGTGTGTGCAGTATCATGGAGAGGTGGATAAGATTCAGCGATATACTCACGTCGAGATGGCCAAAAAGTTTGCAACTGTATTGGACAAATTTGTAAGAGATAACTAATTTGCATCTTCTCCGGCAAGATTTCCTGCTGTTTCCCCATTATAGTCCACTGTTCTAGGACCTTTGGGTCTGGCGACTGCTTCCTTGGGTTCACTGCGTGAGGGGGTCGTCTTGCTGACTGATATACCCAATAGAGGTAAACTCTCTGCTAGAGACGGCATCATTCTATGCAGCTTGGCCGCGGGTGGCATTATGCGTGTTTCTCCACCGTTCTTCTCCGGAGATGAGTGCTAAACACTTGCACCGTTTATTTTCTTGAATGGTAGGTGTGGGTTCTGCACGAGCACATCCCAAAAGGGTAGTGCTCCATCAAACCACTGGTATCGCCTTCCCGGGACCCCTTCACATATTATCTGCATGTTTTTATTTATACTCAGATATTTTTGGTAGTGCTCTAGTGGATCATTTCATCTAATATTGTCCATGCAATACCATCTCACGCGTGGCTTTCCGCGTGCGGTGGCGATCGCTCACCCCGCATCAGGACCCGCAACATAAGGTGAAATGATCCACTAGTGGATCATTTCACCTAATTTTTCCCATGCATCCCAACTCTTTTATCGGGGGACATTCTATGACGCGTCATGAATAAAATATATCGCGTTGATTTGACCGAATCTGAGCGCTCTCGACTCACGGCCCTCATTAAGCGCGGGACCACTCCTGCCTATCGTATCCGCAATGCCCAGATCCTTCTGAACGCCGATATCGCTGCTGACGATGGCGGTCCCCCGAAAACCGATGCGGCGATCGCGTCGTATCTTCATTGTCACGCCAAGACCGTCTCGAACGTCCGGAAACGGTTTGTCGAGCAGGGGCTGGAAGGTGCTCTGGGGCGTAAACCGCGCGATACCCCGCCAACTCCCCCGATCTTCGACGGTGAGAAGGAGGCCCGACTCATCACGCTTGCCTGTAGCACCCCGCCGGCGGGACGATCACGCTGGACCTTACAGTTACTTGCCGATACCCTCGTTGAACTCAAGGTTGTTGAGGGGGTCTCGGCCAGTACGGTTTGTCGGGTTTTAAAAAAACGAGCTTAGACCTCACCTATGTCAATCGTGGGTCATCCCGCCCGAGGAGAACGGAGAGTTTGTCGCGCGGATGGAGGACCTCATCGATCTCTATCAGCGCCCCTCCAATCCCAAGGTGCCCGTGATCTGTATGGATGAACAACCGCTCCAACTCATCAAGGAAGTCCGGCTACCGTTGTCGATGGCGCCGAACCGTCCAGTGCGCTATGACTACGAGTATCAGCGGAATGGAACCGCCAATGCTTTCTTGTTCACGGAACCTCTCAATGGCTGGCGACGGGTGAGTATCCGGGAGAGGAAGACCAGACGCGATTGGGCGACCGAGATTCGAACCCTGCTTGTCGAAGACTATCCAGAGGCAGAACGGGTGATCCTGGTCTGCGACAACCTCAACATCCATACCCAGGGGGCGCTCTACGAAGCCTTCCCCCCGGAGGAGGCAGCAGCCCTCAGAAAACGCCTGGAAATCCATCCGACACCAAAACACGGAAGCTGGCTCAATATTGCCGAGATCGAACTCAGTGCATTCACGCGACAATGCCTGAACCGCAGAATCGGGGACCTGGAAACCCTTCGAGTAGAGACAAAACACTGGGAAACGGACAGGAATGTCAGACAAAAAGAGGTGGAGTGGCAGTTTACGACGGCGGAGGCAAGGGTGAAACTCAAGAGACTATACCCGCAAATTAAGATGAAATAGTCCACTAGCATATAACAGATAATTGATTTCAACCCCCCTTCCGGCCAGAACTCTTACCTGGATAAGTCGGTTTCAGAGGATCCGACCGAATTATGGTGAGCAGCAACCCGCATTCGTGACAAAAAACCTCACGACGAGAATTTTTCCATTATGAGTTGTTTCATAGAGCGCTACCCCCTAAAGTGCCCTGCGGCCGGATATCCACGTGGTTTCGAGCATGCTGACTCACGTTCGCAACGAATTGAGCACTATCCAGCGTCAAAGGTACTGACACGGCTTGCCCCCGGGTATCGCCTCGCGAGGGAGGGACCGGGAGGGGGCGTCCTGGAAGAGGCGTTTTGGGATGACCTCCAACATGGCACATGTGGGGAAAGGTATATATGCTTGCAATCGGATGCACAGCATCAGGTGGTGCTTCATTGGAGATCAACTTACTCAAGAGCGGGATAATCACCCGCAGTGTTGACGCACAAAAGTTCAGCACACGTGATGAAGAGAGCAATTTGCCGGACGATCTGGTAGTTTCTGATATTCCGGTTTCATTTGGCCTCGGATATCTCAAATCGCTCTATAATTCGGGATTTTTGATGAGACTGGTCCCTTCAGCTTCGATTGAAGCCTCGTCTTCAATACTTGAAGTCCCCGGGATGACGGGGGCTCCAATGGTTAAATCAGGGCGACAATTTTTACTGTCCCTTCAAACTACCCTTGAATGTTGTTTTAATATCCAATCAAAATATGTCTCGGTGACCTCTTTGCGAAGGGAGGGACGGGGTGAAGTACCGGTTGTGGGGGAGAGCTGCATGAAGAATACCTGGGGCGCCAAAGGGCTATTCTTAGAGTAAGGAGCGATTCATGTCAAAAAAAACGGCCTGGATCGAGGGAATCTCTAACGGGCTGATTGTGGGGTGCAGAGTATGAAGATTCTCATCACGGGTGGCGCTGGATTTGTGGGTTCTCACCTCTGTAACCGTTATGTACAGAATGGCGATACGGTTGTTTGCCTGGATAATTTTCTGAACGGTAACCTGATGAACGTCAGGCATCTCCTGAGGCACCGTAACTTCAAATTGATCAATGGGGATATCAGGGATTACGATCTTCTCGAAAAAGTAATGCGAGATGTTGACGTTGTCTTCCATCTCGCCGCTCAAATCCATGTGGACCGTTCCATAATCGAACCAAGGCTGACCTACGAAGTGAACGTCGTTGGCACTCAGAATGTCCTTGAAGTTGCCCGGATCTATGATGTCGATAAAGTTATTCACGCCTCCACGAGCGAGGTGTATGGATCGGCACAATACGCACCGATGGATGAGAACCACCCCCTCAGCGCCCTTCATCCCTATGGCGCAAGCAAGATCGCAGCCGATAGGATGTGTTATGCCTATATTGAGACGTATGGAATGAATATTTGTATCATGCGGCCTTTCAACATTTACGGGCCGGGGCAGAAAGATTCCGGATACGGTGGCGCTCTTTCCATCTTCACCAAGAGG
>JGI24708J26588_10002131_pt1 | contig 15153 bp, 19 predicted proteins | sample BioPla1DNA2_FD_26588 | JGI IMG/M metagenome (IMG submission 26588) | reverse complement strand
CCAAGCAGTACTATCAACGGCTGCTTGCAGTTTTACTTTTGTTGCCGGGCGAAAATAAGCCTCCCTGGGCGTTAATACCATTTCCGGTATGGCCGGAATTGCTTGCATGGGGCGGAAAGAACGCGTACGCCGCGGAATTGCCTTCAGCACAGAAGCAATCCGTTCATCCCAGGAAAAAGTATAACCGGGCCCAATTACAGCCAGCAATGTATCTGCCTGAATAATTTCAAGATCAATACCAAACCCGGCCAGCTTACGCCCTGCTGTAAGACCACAGATTCCGGCCTTGCCCACAAGCATGGTCACACGCGTCTCATCCAGGTCAAAGCCTAAAGACCTTACCTGCTGTCTCTGCAAAAGAGGGAAATATGCCGCTAAGGCATGGCGCAGCTTTTCGGCATTTACCAACATTTTGGCTGTAATTTCCTCACCTTTTAAAGCCATGGCGCGCCTGGTCAGATCCAAAGAAGCAAGTAGCGGGTAGGGTGGACTTGTGGTCTGTACATCCCGCAATGCCAAAGGCAAGCGATTTTCAGCTATGCGTTCCGTCTGGCAGTGTAAAACTGCCCCGGGCGTTAATGTTCCTAAAGTTTTATGCCAGCTTTGTACACGCAAATCACAATAAGGACCTGCCGCTGCCGGCAGTTGTCCGCAAAATTCCAGGTGCGCCCCGTGAGCTTCATCTACCAAAAGTAGTGCTCCGGCCTTTCTAACCTCCTCCGCAATCGAAGGCAAATCCGCCGTAACACCATAATAGCTGGGACTGGTAATAAAAAGAACTTTAGCCTCCGGATAACGTGCAAACCCTTCTTTTACCGCCTCTGCCGTAATGTTCAGCGGGAAACCGTCCACTATTTCTACGGGTAAATAGCGCGGGATCACCCCGGTAAAAACTAACGCTTCATATAAAGATTTATGAGCATTACGCGCCACCAAGATGGTATCGCCGGGGTTACAACAGGCACGAATCATGGCGCGCACACCGGCACTGGCGCCACCGGCTAAAAAAAAGCTGGCTTTGGCACCAAAAAGTTGTGCCGTTAACGCCTGTGCTTCGGCAATTATCCCCCGGGGTTCGTGCAGATTATCCAGTCCGGGCAGTTCTGTTAAATCAAAACTTGCATAATTGCCAAAGTACTTTTGTAATTCTAGCGGCAGCCCGGCACCTCCGCCGTGCGCAGGTACATGCAGCCAAAGATGCTCTTTTTGCTGCCACTTTAATAATTTTTCCCAAATAGGTGCTCTTTTCTGCTCCATAATGATGTTAGTGTTCCACAAAAACTTTAAATACCCTGCCGGGAGGGGTATGAAAAAAGCCGGTGTAACCGGCTTTACCTGCTTAATTCGCAGCTTGACATGCTGAAGCAATTACATCTTTTAACTTATCAACATACAAATTATATCTGGGATCTGAAACTGAAAGTTTAAGCAGTTCCTGTTCACATTCACGACACAAAAGTGACGCCAGGATCCTTAAACCTTCCTCTACCGGCCTTTCACAAATTAAACAATATTCCTGCTCCACATTTTCCCTTCTTTCCACAGTCCTCAGCCTATTCGTATATTCTTTTCCCAAAATTTTACGGCAAAATGCCTTTGCAACTTTTATACTATAATATTACAATAGCTGCCAATTTGGGAATCAAGGGATACCGTTAGGAAAGACTGTAATTTGGTGCTTCTTTTGTAATATGCACATCATGGGGATGGCTTTCCCGTAAAGAAGCACTGGAAATGCGGACAAATTTGCTCTCCGTTTTTAAAGCATGAATATTGGCTACTCCACAATAACCCATACCTGCACGCAGGCCTCCAATCAGCTGGAAGACAATATCGCTTACGGTTCCCCGGTACGGCACGCGTCCTTCAATGCCCTCCGGGACAAGCTTGCCTTCATCCTCCTGGAAGTAGCGGTCTTTACTTCCTTCCTTCATGGCAGCCAGGGAGCCCATACCGCGGTAGACTTTATAGCTGCGGCCCTGATAAATTTCAATTTCACCGGGGCTTTCTTCCGTTCCGGCAAACAAGCTGCCAATCATAGCTACGTCGGCACCGGCGCCGATGGCCTTGGTGATGTCACCGGAATATTTAATTCCGCCGTCGGCAATGATGGGAACACCGTATTTTGCTGCTTCCTGTGCCGCATCATAAATTGCCGTTATTTGCGGCACCCCGATACCTGCCACTACACGCGTAGTGCAAATAGAGCCAGGGCCTACACCTACTTTTACTGCATCGGCCCCCGCCTCAATTAATGCTCTCGTTCCTGCTGCCGTCGCCACATTGCCGGCAATTATTTCTACCTGCGGGAAAGCTTTTTTCAGCTTTTCCACTGTTTTCAGTACACGTACGGAATGACCGTGGGCAGTGTCAACAACAATAACATCAACACCTGCATCCACCAAGGCCTGTGCCCGTTCCATCGTATCATGAGTCACACCGACGGCTGCCGCAGCCAGCAGGCGCCCGTTGGCATCTTTGGCAGAACGAGGATATTGAATAGCTTTTTCAATATCTTTAATGGTAATTAATCCCTTAAGCATACCCAGCTCATCAACAATGGGCAGTTTTTCCACTTTATGTTTCTGTAAAATTTCCTGGGCTTGCTCCAGGGTGGTGCCCACCGGTGCTGTAATCAGCTTGTCCTTTGTCATTACCTCATCAATTTTACGGCGGAAATTTGTTTCAAAGCGCAGGTCGCGGTTGGTAATAATACCCACCAGTTTTCCTTTCACCGTAATGGGCACACCGGAAATACGGTAACGCTTCATAAGCTCAGCCGCATCATTGATGGTATGGTCAGGAGAAAGATGAAAAGGATTGGTAATAACACCGTGTTCAGAGCGTTTAACCTTGTCCACTTCTGAAGCTTGATCTTCTATGGACATGTTTTTATGGATTACGCCGATGCCGCCTTCACGGGCCATGGCAATGGCCATACGGCATTCAGTCACCGTATCCATCCCGGCACTCATCAGAGGAATGTTAAGTTTTATTTTACGGGTTAAATTTGTAGTTACATCAACTTCCGACGGGAGCACTTGCGATGCGGAAGGAATCAACAGCACATCATCAAAAGTGATGCCTTCTTTGGCAAATTTCTCCGGATACATCATGCCGCCTCCATATGATAAATTTTAGAAAAGCGTGCTTTAAACTATCCCCTAAAGCACGCTTTGTAACGAAATTCACCGCATTGAATGCTGCGAGGTGGTTTATAATTTCCTTGCAGTATAGCAAAAAAAAGGGCCAGTGTCAACTGCCCTTTTGGCTAAGCAGCCGCCGCAAATCAGCAATTGTCTCTTCCGTAAAAACAGTTAGTCCAGCCTGTCTAAAACAGGCAGCCGTCACACCGTCACCACCGGTTGTGGTTCCGTTAAACTGCCCGTTATAAATGCAATCGCTGCCGCAAGAGGGGCTGCGGGCTTTAAGTAGGGCTACCTGTGCCCCCACAAGCTTTGCCACCTCAAGAGACTGCCGGGCGCCGCTGATAAAAGCAGCCGTACAATCTTTTCCTGCCCTAGTTGTGACGGTGGCACTGCCGGCCAAAACATCATGACCGTCACCACCCTGTATTTCCGCCGGCGCCCTTGGGGTCGGCAATCCCCCCAATTGTTCCGGGCAAATGGGCACAAAAAGACAACTATTCTCCAGTGCCAAAACTTCCTCCCGGCGGTTATCACCACCATTATATTTTGTCTTTAGCCCCAATAAACAAGCGCTGACTACTAGCGGCACTTTTTGCGTCATTGTGTCTTCCCGTCCAATATTTCTGCGGTGGTATCATTACCCTCGATGGTTAAAATCAAACGGTTGGGCAAACAAACAATGGCATCGCCGGGCCGTTCAATCCAGCCCACATGCGAACAAATAGCTTGTGGACACAGCTCCTTGGACATAGGAAGCATACGTACTTTACCGTCTACAATTTCAATCACAGCCTCTCCCCCGGGGATCGGCACAGTAACGGTCTCATTATGATCAACGGCCAAAGCCAGCTCTTCAACTAAATTGCCGTCTAAAGTTACCAGCAATACCCGGTCACCGGCGGCAGCCGGCAGGGCTTTGATGGCAAATAAAGACAAGGCCACCAGCAAAACGGCCAGGACAACAATTAGATCTCCTTTTCTCCATTTCATGGCCTACACTTCTTTCCTGTGTAAGTTTCTATATGCTCATTGTTATTGTAACATAAGAAAAGGAATCAACAAAGAATATTAAAAAATTATCATATTTCTGTAAGCGCTTAGCCAAGCATTTTTTGCAGTATTATCAACATAATTAATCCCGGCAGGCCCATATATCCCACCAGTAAAGAGGTAAGCACATTAATCCCCAGGGTCAGATTAAAAAATCCTCCCACCAAATTAAAAAGAAAAAGGATCGCCGCACCCATTAGGCCTGTACCGACAAACCGGAAAAAAACTTGTCCGGGTCCAAACAAAAACTTTAACAGATAAAACAAAACAATCAGGGCAAATATAGCAGCCACCGCCAGATTTAAATCAAATTCCGGCAAAATCATCACCTTCTTTCTTTTAAATTACGCATTGTAAACGGGATACGATAACCGCGCAGTCGCGCTTCCTTCAACAGCATACGGTATTTTTTTTCCGCCGCACTTAAATAAATTATGGCCAAGTCAACCTGATCAGGATCTGACACTTGATTGAAATAGTTTTTGGCTGCCTGCCACTCCCTCAAGACCTTCTCCAGTGAGCCTAAAAACTCTTTTTCCGGCATCTGTTCAGCCTGCTCCCCCCTGTCGCAAAGCTTGGCCAAACTGTTTTTCCAGGCATTTACCAGCTCCTGATACCTGCCCTTTGTCTCCACGACACCCCCTCCTTTGGCCTGCACGTCCCTTTTTTATACACATATGTAGCTATGCGCTTTCCTATGACAGGGAGTAATAAAAAAACAGTGGTTTCCCCACACCACTGTCTTATATCTGCCTGGATAACTTTTTTAATTTAATACTCTCCAGTCTCTTTCGCTCTTCACATCACCAGGAATATCCTCTTCAGAACAAAGGACAGACAATTCATCCGTATTTTCCTGATAATAGTTTTATCGTTAAAGTTTTCTCGGGCATGTTTCCTTGATCTCCTCTCCAAGAAATATATCCTAACAGCAAAGGTTTTACCGGCTAAAAATCTAAATTAATTAGCAAATAGTGCGCGCCTTTTTACACAGTAACCAAGAAGAAGCAAAGAAACATTCAGAGTTAAAACAGCACACAAATGAGTAATTATTCTTTTTTTCGCACAGGGAGCCATACCTCACTGTAGGCATAATTTTCTTTTTCTTTATCCATTTTGGTAAAGGAAAACCCTGGCAGCTGAACTACTTCATAATCAGAAACAGGCAACCATTCTGCATAAGTTTTGGCATAAGTCTGCTGTAAAGTTTCCGGAAAAGGACCTTCATTGGGAAAAACCGCCCAGGTACATGCCGGGACTTCAATGACATCCAAAACATCACTTATATTTTCCTCTGTAGTTAAAACCCCAATTAAATGAGTAAGATAGCCTGCGTCTTGCATAAAATTATAGTCATGATCATAAGAAACATTGACAATTTCACAGGGTTCAAGATTTTGAATCCTGTGCATTTCTTCCCTTTGCTCCTGCGTAATACTCTTAGCCAATGCAATAATGGCTTGATTTTCTCCTTCAAATTGCATGGGCACACGTTCACTTACACCAGCAAATTTAAATGCAGGCANCTCCACAATTTTATAGTCCATATTTTCTCCTCCTCTGACATCAATATAAAAAGTAAGTTTGGGAAACGATTTGCCAATACCAGTTTTGGCAACATCCGACGGCAAAGAACCGCACCAAGCTTTAAAGGCACGCGTGAAACCATCAACTGATTGATAGCCATATTTGAAGGCAACATCTGTAACTCTTTCTTTATTTAATAAATCCTTGGCTGCTTCTGACAGTTTTCTGTTTTTCACATATTCAGCCAAGGTTAAGCCGGATAAATAATAAAAGATTTTGCGAAAATGATAATCCGGAACACCAACATGGGCGGATATTTCTTCCAGTGTAATCTCCTTTGTTAAATGTTCCTCAATGTAATTAATGGCTTGGTTAAGTTCCTTGAGCACTGTATCCCACCTTTTTGAAAAGATTATAGCAAACAGTTTGGTTTTATACTCGACATTTTCCTGGCAAACATTATCGGTATGCATAAAAAAGTAAACCCGCAAACTCCGAAAAAAAGAAACCGGCTAACATAAAGCCTCTTTTTCTGCCGTTAAACCAGAAAAAGAGGCTTTATGTTACTTTCGCAATTTCCGCTGCCGTCTATGACAAAACCTGTGTTTTTTCATACATACAGTTTCTTTTGCACCACAGGAAGGACAGAGATATCTATCCTGCTCAAAATTCATACGATAGATTTCACCGCAGTTTAAGCACTTAAATTGGCATCTGTCTGAAACATAATTTCCCCCACTAATGCGTATTGCCTTGCCTTGTGTCAATGCTTCTGCAACTTTCTTCCTAGCACTGTTTATGATATTTTGAAAAGTCTGCCTCGATACCTGCATACTATCAGCGCATTCTTCCTGGGTAAGCCCTTCAATATCTTTTAATCTCATGGCTTCCAGTTCTTCAACTTTGAGAACAATATCTTTAATCTCGCACTTTTTTTTACCGGAAGGTATGAAATAAGTATTATCAGGAAGAAATTCTACCCTTCTGCATTTTACCGGCCTTGCCATTTATTTTCCTCCTTACACCTGCCACATAAACCAATAAACATGATATCTACATCATAGATTTCTAAATCATTAGTACCCTCGATGGTCCTATTTAACTTTAAATATTCTAAAGCAACTTTTCTTTCATCAATGTCAATTATATCATTACATTTAACACACTGGAAATGAAGGTGCAGGGGTTTTTTACTATAAATTTTTAATTCATAGTAGTTTACTCCATCCACAATAATTTCTTTTATTATGCCCAGCGTGCTAAAGATTTTTATATTCCGGTAAATCGTGGCAAGACCAATATTATTATTCTCCAGTCGCTGGTAGATTTCTTCTGCGGTTAAATGTTTGTCCGTAAGGAAAAATTGTTCTAAAATTAATTCTCTTTGTTTTGTTAACTTAAATCTGTTCTTTCTGAGCAGTTCCTTCACAAGGGCAAGCTCATCCTTTTGCACACCAATCATCCCATATTAGAAGACCCCGCTTTTTATTCATTAATGGCAATGACCTTCATGCTGATGTTCCCTGCATATACTTCCTGTAGACTCTAATTCCCCTTTAAGGTATAAATCTACAATTTCATCGCATTTACCTTCTGCTCCTACAATCACTTCAATCTCGTTTTGGGTAAACAATTGCTGGGCAGCTGCCCCCATACCTCCGGCAATTATCACATTGACCCCTAAGTCTTTCAGAAAATTAGGCAGGAAGCCCGGTCTGTGTCCCGGATTTTGTTGAAAAACTTTATTTTTCACCTTGCCGTCCTCAGCCTCATACAAAGTAAAGCCTTCACAATGACCAAAATGCCCGCTTACAAAATTCCCATCACTGGCTACTGCTATTTTCATTACTATCCGCCTCCTGAAATCTTAATTTAAAAATTTATTTGTGCAGATAATTGATCCCACATCTGTCTTATTGCCTGGTTTGCCTTGCTTTCTTCATAGCAGATAACAGGCACCAGCTCGTTAATTGATTGCATTACTACATTATCATAAGGTATTTTGCCAATCAGGCAAATTTCGTTATCCCGACAATATTTTTCAATTTCTTTAGTTTTCTTTTCATTAATATCATATTTGTTGATGCAAGCAAAAGTCAGTACGCCAAAGTGCCTGCATAACTCTGTTACTCTTTTAAAATCCTCCAAACCCGATTGGGTAGGTTCAGTCACAATTAGGGCTGCATCACAGCCGGTGATGGAGGAGATTACCGGACAGCCTATCCCCGGGGACCCGTCTATAATGATTAAAGTGTCCTCACCGGCATACTCCCTGGCATTACTCCGGAGCAAAGTGATCAGCTTTCCCGAGCCTTCGCCCCCAATTTCCATCTGCGCTCTGGAAATTACTCCTTTTGCAGTTTCCGTGATATAAACATCAGCTGATTTTACATCTTTTAAACTAATGGCCTTTTGAGGACAAACTAATGTACAGGCACCACAACCTTCACATTGCAAAGCATTCACTAGGCCGTTTTTGATGGCTTCAAACTGGCATACTTTCTGGCATTCCCCACATTCTTTACAAAATTCTTTTGCCACCACTGCTTCCTTTTCTCCGGAAAAGCTTTCTTGCTTTAGATCTTTTCCTCCATAGAAAAGATACAAATTAGGTGCATCCACATCACAATCTGCTTTCACCGCACCTTTTGCCAATTCAGACAAAGCCAAAGCTATTGTAGTTTTACCTGTACCGCCCTTACCGCTGATTACTGCCAGTTCCAAGGGAACACCCCCCTCATACCTTCTGCTATCTTACAAAACTCCTTTTTATATACAGACAGTTCTACCAGCACTTTGCCTGCAGAATAAACTTCCGCCGCCTTTCTTTGGTAAGTGATAGTCCCTAAAACAGGTATATTTTCCTCTTGGCAGAACTTTTGAATTCTGTCATCCCCATTATATTTATTTACAATAACACCAAAGGGGAGGTTAAAATTCCTAACCAGCTTAACAGCCATTTTTAAATCATGTAGACCGAAAGCAGAAGGTTCTGTAACCAGCACCGCCCCGTCTGCATAGTGAAGAGAACTGACCACATTACAGGAAGTACCTGCTGCGCAATCAAGCAGATTTATTCCTGCCGGCAGATTTTCCAATAATGCTTTAATTACAGGTACCGCCATGGGTTCGCCTATCTGCAGAATCCCTCTTCTGCAGATTAAATCACCTGCTTGCCCTTCCTCAATTGCTCCGATTGTTCTTTTGGCAAAAGTAATGGCTTCATGTTTGCACGCAATCCTGCAAGCACGGCAGCTATGGCAGAGCTTTTCAAAAAGTATTACTTCTTTTTTTGTTTTTACCAAGGCATTAAACTGGCAGATTTTTGCGCAATCACCGCATAAAGTACATCTCTTCCTGTCAATAACGGGATAATCCACTTTCACCGCTTGACTTATTATTTGTGCAGGGTTGAGGAAGATAAAACCATTCGGTTCTTCCACATCGCAATCAATATAATTGGCAGCTGTAACTACAGAAAGATTCGTAGCTATAGTGGTTTTGCCCGTGCCGCCTTTCCCGCTTAATACGGCTATATTCAATCTATCTTCCTCCCCTAAATCCCCTGCCTGCACCCCTGCCCATTCCTGCATGGGCAGGACCTGCCGTGTTTAACTCCTGTAACTTTCCTTCATTAAAAAATTGTACCGCTTTTTTAACCTTCATGCTTTCACAGCGGTACACCTTAATATCCGAGCTTTGGAAAAGTCTGAACGCATTAGGACCCATATTCCCCGTAATAACGGCTTCTACATCTTCATCAAGTATCTGCTGGGCTGCAGCAACTCCTGCACCGCCCCCTGCCATCTGCCCGCTGTTTTCAATTGACTTTATTAATCCATCCTCACTGTCATAGATAACAAAATAATTACACCGGCCAAACCTTACATCCAGCATACTGTTTAAATCATCACCCATTGCAGAAACTGCTATCTTCACGATTTCGCCTCCAATTATTCTTCGCCTTCACCATTGACGGTATTTTTGGTGATCCTCTTTACCATTTCATTTAAAGCTTCGTTATAATCCTCTTGAGAGTCACACATTCTTTTCCGGGCAATTTTTACAACTCGGCATTTTAATCATCTCCACCCAAGTAATCAGTAATTGGCAAGTGCCAATTACATTTTACACCTGCATTAAGTTATTGTCAAATGCCAATAACTTATTCTACTGTAAAGCAAAAAAGACCCCATTAAAGAAGGGCCTTTAGTCAAACTAAGCGAGTTTACTGCTCACCTGATTTACATTTAATTATTTCCATCAATTATTTATTGACAAAGAGTATTATTTTTTCAGTTATACTATCTATTGTTTCTTGCAAAACTTTATCTTGTATTATCGCATCTTCCCTGGACAAATTGGCTATATCTCTGCTCATGGGCAGTTCTCCAAGCAGTTTTACGTCTAATTCATTGAAAAACTCTTCTGTATTCTCACTATCAAAAATCTTAATTTCCTTCTGGCAATCAGGACATAAAACATAACTCATATTTTGCACGACACCGATAACATCAATTTTCATTTTTCTAACCATATTGACGGCTTTTGCTACGATCATGGACACTAAATCCTGTGGCACGGAAACAATAACTATACCATTAATCGGAATGGACTGCATTACCGTCAGTGCCACATCTCCCGTTCCGGGCGGCATATCAATAATTAAATAATCAAGTTCACCCCAAAAAACATCCGTCCAAAAACTTTTCACCATCCCTGCAATCAGGGGGCCCCGCCAGATAACGGGTTGCTGTTCATCTTGCAACAATAAATTCAAAGACATTACTTTTATTCCATTTTTATCTTCTACTGGCGTAATTCCCAGTTCATTTTTTTGTGCCTTTTTGTCTTTCACATTAAGTAGCCTGGGTATACTAGGCCCTGTAATATCTGCATCCATCACGCCCACCTTGTATCCTTTTTTCTGTAGACTTTTAGCAAGCAAAACAGAGATGGTGGATTTACCAACGCCGCCTTTTCCACTCATAACTCCTATAACTTTTTTCACGTTATTATGTGGGTTGTTTTCTATTACACAACTCTCTTTTGTTGTACAGTCATTTTTTCGCGGGCAATTATCGCAACCTGTCATTTTTCTCACTCCCCAAAGTTATTGGCAAATCCGCACCAAACTAGATTTACCTTTATTATTGTCAAATATAAACCACTTAACCCTTCGCTACCAGCATTCCGTAAAATAGTAAGCACCACTCACTCGCATACCGCCTGTAACAGATACTTTCTCCAGCATAAATGGGTGCATACTCAAGATAAAACGGCACATCAACTTTAAAGATCTCACTGTTATCTAAATCATACAAAATGCAGTGTTTTAATATAAATTAGGTTTAATTCCCATAAACTCCCCACATTCTTTAAACTGAATATCCTTCAGCGGACCTACGATCCGGCCCACCCCCAAACTTAAGAGGCCCTTCCCGTTTCCTCAAATTACTAACAATAGGTGTAGATGTTAAATTTCTACATTAAGCATTTAATACCTCCATAAAAAAAGAGGATAATTTTAAGCAATACTATGTTTAATCATGCCAACAAATCCACCGAAAATAAAAATATGGCCTCCAGGGCTTTTTACAGCCCTGTAAAGCCATTTTTTCTCCGGGTTTTTTATTATTTCATTTCAATGACATTATTTCCGGTTAATCCCGGACTTAAAGCTCATTATCAGTAAAAGTTAAAGTAACTGCCTGTACTAGATCCATTCCTGCAAATTTTTCCGGATTAAAATAATCCTGAAGCGCGTAGCTTCGCATAGTTGTACCACTATCATAAACCAGCAAAGCAACAGGTATTTTTTGATTGAGTTCTATCTTCTGAAATTCTTGCAAAAAAACTTTGGTAGAGATTAATCTTTCCGTATCAAGCAAAACTTCATTTGTTTTATAAGCCCCTTTTCCGGCATTATTGATATTTACAATAAAATTAATGGCATAGTTTTCTTCCAGTTGCATGGTGAAAGTCCCTGTCAGTTGTTCCACAGGTTCTCTCTCATATCCTATGGAAACTCCGCCGCCGCCAATTATTTCCCATGTATTACCACCGCCTAATCTATAAACATTTACCTTTAAAGTGATTGCTTCTTTAGGTGCAAAAAAAGAAATAATTTGTGCATCCTCTTCCAGACCAAAAGCTTGTAATAAATATTTTTCATTTTTTGATAATTTGTAAGGCTTAATTCCTTCTTTTGTTATAATTTTAAGGGAATCGTTAGTGTTTGCACATGCCGCTAATAACATAGCAAAAGCAAACAGCAAAATTATTGTAAAAAGCCGTTTCATTTTTATCAATCCTTCATTTTACAGTTATTTGCCAATCTCCTGAACTAAACATGCAAATTACTATATAATTATTGGAGACTTCTCTAATGAAAGGGGAATGTAGATGAAAAGAGAATTTACGATAAAAGCATGCAGCGGACAATCGATAGAGGTCAGGAAAAACGAAAAGATAACAATCATAGATCTGGAAGGGGCACAAGTTGTTGATTTTTTTGCAGAATCCCAACATAATCCTTTAGAATTTTTATCAACCGGGGTCACCATAGATTGCAATCAATCTTTAAAGTTAAAAGCAGGAGATANAATTTTTACCAATCTTTACAATCCAATGTTTAAGCTAATCTTAGATGATGTTGGGACACATGATCTCCTTCATCCTTGTTGTAGACCGGAAATGTTTGATTTTTTCTATCAAAACGGAAAAGGGCACCCTAACTGCCTTGAAAATATAAATAGCAGTCTAAACAAGCAATACCCCATTATTCATCCCGTTAATTTATTCATGCATACAAAAATAAATACTGACGGAAGCATATCTGTTGAACAGCCTCTTTCAAAACCGGGGGATAAAGTGGTTTTAAGGGCAGAAATGGATGTGCGTCTTGGGGTTGCTGCTTGTAGTGTTTCTGAAAGTAAGTGTAATGGAGGCAAATGCACCCCTATAAAAATCATAATTGATTAATCTCCAGAAATAAACCGGCAAGTTTTTGCCGGCTTTTTTTTGCGTATAAATTCTTGAGTACTGCTAGCTCTGATTTTTCTTTTTTTCCTCCCAGAGCCGGATGCGTTCTTCATGACTCACTACTTTATGGATTTGCATTAGCATCCACTGATAGCCGATAGGATCAGTAAAGATGGCATTTGTGATCCCGTAATCAGGCACTTCCGTTACCGGCTGGATTTCTGTACAACCGCATTTATCGCCTTGGCAAATGTTTCCTTAAAATCAGGAACCAAAATATTAAACCAAATTGTCTTAGGCTTTTCCTGATCCGGGGCCACAAGTCCAAATTGGGGGTTTTCATCTAACAGATGAAACCGTACTCCATACAGGGTAAAAACAGCTTCATTTTCACCTTTAGGCAGATTGGAAACTTCAACACGTTCTATCTCAAAGATTTTTTCGTACAATTCCAGCGCCTGCAAACTGTCTGTAACAACCATATCAATTTCTACTCCAACCATTTTACACACTCCTCTTTATTAATATCTTGCAATTTATTTTCCCATACCAGCAAATATCGCCAAAAAAGCTTTCGCCTAACTTTTGCCGTTGGTATATGTTTGTTTATCAATGCTCTTATTTCTTTCATTGTCATATATGTATCATGTTCCCCATGTCTTGCCCAAACTTCTTTTGCATGCTCATCATCTTTTTCCAGCCTACCGTTTTTGCTTAAGTTCATGCGATCTCATTAAAATCATTTTGCAAAACATTGTAATCTTCCATATTCTACTCCGCATTTTCTCAATTTTACTTGGCTCTTATTACCTATTAAAAAACATGGCCTACAGGGCTCTCTTTACCCCAATAAACCATGTTTTTTCGTGTAGGACTACAATACATCTTGGACATTAAGCTTTAAAAAAAAGAATGCAAGATGAGGACAAATCGGTTATTGTTAAGTTACTAAGCAAAACAAACCGAAAGGAGTGCCTCATCCTGCATGAATAGCATAACACAAGACATGAAGTATCGGCAATCCCTTCTTAATTATGCACTGAAATACGGGGTATCCAAAGCATCCAGGCGCTATAACAAATCACGTTCTTACATATACTTTTGGCTCAAACGATATGACGGAACCCTGGAATCACTTGCTTGCAAGTCCCGCCGGCCACACTCTCACCCCAACCAGCATACAGAGGATGAGTTAACTCTCATAAAAAACATGCGCAGACGCAATCCAAAACTCGGGATCGTCGAATTCTGGTGCAGGTTAAGAGAACGTGGGTATTCTCGCAGCATTACAAGCCTATACAGAGTAATGAAGCGTATGACCCTGCTGCCCTCTAAAAAGCCTCAAAAACCCTACAAGCCCAAGCCATATGAGCAGATGTTTTACCACGGCCAACGGGTCCAGATTGATGTTAAGCATGTGCCCGCCCAGTGCAGAGTCGGTGAGGCAAAGCATATAAAGCTATATCAATTTACAGCTATCGATGAATTTGGGCGGCTGCGTTATCTGGAAGGGTTTGACGAGTGCAGTACGTACTCAGCAGCTATTTTTCTGCAAAATGCGGTCCGGTTCTTTAAACAGCATGGTTTTGATGTCAAATGTGTCCAAACAGACAACGGGTTGGAGTTCACGAACCGCTTTGTAACTGCCAAAAGAAACCTGCCTACCCTATTTGAAAAGACCTGCGCTGAAATGGGTATCCGGCATAAATTGATCCGTCCTTACACCCCGCGGCACAATGGTAAGGTAGAACGCAGCCACCGTGAAGACATGAAACGCTTTTACAGCACCCACACATTTTACTCGCTGGCTGACTTCCAGGCCCAGCTTAAAGTTTACAACCGCCGTTCGAACAATATCCCGATGCGTCCTCTCGGCTACCTGTCTCCACTGGAGTTTTTAAAACTGTACTGTGTCCAACATGTTTGACAAACCTACACTAATAATAGTTTGTTATCAAATTGTAACATCTAGAATAAACGGGTTATGTATTTTGCAAATAATAATATCCTTTTTTATGCCTATAGAAAAAAATTCTCTCTAAATTCCACTTGTTCTTAAATGACCTTGTCCCTTATCCCTATTATCATACTCTGCTTATTCTGTAGGTTCTATAATTTCCAATCTGAAGTTCCATCCTTCACAGGACATCAATATCTTACCGAATTCTTTTAGACTATATTCTTGTCCATCTATGATAAATTTGGGCGTTCTGTCGCTATATCTATCATCCCATTCAATACGTCCTTCTACAATATTTTCTTTAATAGAGATAAGTTCTTGCCCTTGAAACATTTCTTTTCTAATAAACTTCTTTGATAGTCCTTTCCTTATCTTTTTATGAAGCCTTTCCAGAGCATCATTTGAATCCTCTTCAAAATCCTGATGTGCTTCAAAGGAATAGCCAATTTTATCAACACTAATGTGCTCTACCGCCTTCCAACA